>ENA-UOJH01000039-UOJH01000039.1-human-gut-metagenome-genome-assembly--contig:-C148-NODE-39-length-140514-cov-13.153006_pt1 | contig 140514 bp, 123 predicted proteins | sample MGYA00242345_ERZ723892 | MGnify/ENA metagenome assembly ERZ723892 | reverse complement strand
CTCAATAGACTTAAAAAGTACTACAAAATAATTTTATTTTCGAAAGACAGGTAATCTACGATTAAAGTATATGCCTATTAAAAATTAAAATAAATACATATTTTTAAATAGAACTGTCTAAATTCATACAAAAAGAGACCCATTTTTGGATCTCTTTTTCAACAGTTTTTATTGTTCGCTTACAACGCTATCATCATGTTTTTTAGTTTCACGAATTGCATTATCGACAGGGCCAAATGCTATATAAAATAATGGAATAGCAAGGAATGCAATCCAAGTTGGATGCCAAATATTTGTGAGCATTCCGATAAATAAGAATATGAATAAAGCTAGAAAAACTATGCTAAAGTCGGTTATTTTTTTATGCATAAAACATGCAAAGAGAGAATCAACAATAGGTATTAAGAAAAATAATGTCCAATAAATTCGCCATCCTTCACCATCTTTTAAAATGCAGCCAAGTAAAATATAAGCAATAAGAGTAATCATAGAAAGAGCACCAACGATAGAAGCTCTAACAATATTGAAAGTTCTACTTCCTTTAAAATATTCAAAATTATTTTCTTTTTTCATAGTTTCTCCCTTAATGTATTCGTCGCCATTAACATGTATTCCGTTCATATCTATATGAACTTCATTTTCATCATCAACAACATGAACTCCTTCTTTTCCTATAGATACATAATTTTGCTTTTTTTCACCTTTTTTAACTTTATCAGGATCTTTGTTAATTAAGTCATCAAGGCTTACCTCATAAAGTTTACTAAGAGTAATCAAGTTATCTGTACTAGGTGAACTTTCTCCAGTTTCCCACTTACTAACTGATTGTCTACTTATATTTAATTTATAAGCAAGTTCTTCTTGTGAATAGCCTTTTTTAATTCTATATAGCGCTAATCTTCTACCAATTTTTTCATCCATTTTGATTTCCTCCTGGAATTATTTTCTAATAAAGAATGATTAAAAACTACCAACTTTGCTATGAATTTTGTCAACTATTGGTTGCAATTGATGTTTTTTACCTTTTTTCACCCTCATAAAGCCTAATATTCATAATATTTACTGTATCTTCATAAAGGTCATTGAATAAATCATCAAGATACATCACAACGACGCATTCATTACTTCTATTAATATTCAGTACTCTAGCTTTTTTATACAGTTCATTATCTTTATAAACGTAGACAATTTTCCCAACTTTTATATTTTTTGTGTTCATATAAATATTATATAAGTAGATTTGAATTTTAAAAATGCAATATTGCTTTTTTAAAGGCAAAAATAAAAGGGAGTCGCCTCCCTTTTATAATTATTTAGTTTAATTTATTAGAATTTGTATGGTTTGTTGTAGTAGCAGCATTCAAATAAATCAGCCATCTTTTCATCATTGATTGGATTTGGGTTTGAACCTGTACATGCATCAAGAACAGCATTATGAGCGATTGTCTTTAATTTTTCTTTAAATTCATCTTCTTTAACACCGAATTCTTGCATACTTTGTGGAATTCCGAGTAATCCGTTTAATTCATGTAATCTGTTGATTAAACCTTGTGTTTGTTCTTTAGCATCTTTTCCTTCGATACCTAAAGCTGATGCGATTTGAGCATATCTTTGTAATGCTACTGCATTGTTTGCGTTATATTCAATGACATGTGGAAGATACATAGCATTTGCACATCCGTGTGGGATATGTCCTGTTGAGAATGCAGCACCTGTCTTGTGAGCCATTGAGTGGACAATACCAAGTAAAGCGTTTGAGAATGCCATACCTGCTAAACATTGTGCATAGTGCATTTCTTCTCTTCCTTTTCCTTCTGGATTGTGGAATGAGTCAACTAATGATGTGTTAATCATCTTAATTGCTTTTAATGCTAATGGATCTGTGAAATCTGTTGCTAATGTTGAAACATATGCTTCAATAGCGTGTGTCATAGCATCCATACCTGTAAATGCAACTTGCTTTGCTGGTAAGCCTCTAACGATGTCTGGATCAACGATAGCGACATCTGGAGTAATTTCAAAATCTGCTAAAGGATATTTAATACCTTTTGCATAGTCTGTAATAACTGAGAATGCTGTAACTTCTGTAGCTGTACCACTTGTAGAACTGATTGCACAGAATTTAGCTTTTGTTCTTAAGTGTGGGAAACAGAATGGAGTAATTAAATCTTCAAATGTTGTATTTGGATATTCATAGAATGCCCACATTGCTTTTGCAGCATCAATTGGGGATCCTCCACCGATAGCAACGATCCAATCTGGTTGGAATTTTCTCATTGCTTCAGCACCCTTCATAACAGTTTCGATTGATGGGTCTGGTTCGACACCTTCGAAAGTTTCAACTTCAAATCCTGCTTCTTTTAAATAATTGATGGTTTTGTCTAAGAATCCGCTTGCTTTCATTGCGTGTCCGCCACAAACGACGATAGCTCTTTCACCTTTTAAATTTTTTAAATCTGCTAATGATCCTGAACCATAGTAGACATCTCTTGGTAATGTAAATCTTGCCATAAATTTCTCCTAACCTCTTTCGGTCGTAATAATTTTATCAAATTGTGGTTTTCTTGTTAAGAATTAAATAGTATTTTTTTACCGAATTTAATTTACCCCTATTAACTTTTCTATAAAATATCTAGCATTTTTTTGTAATCAAAAACCCCTACATTTGGAGAATTTTGAATTTTTTAGTCATTTTTATATTGAAATCACTAACGGAGAGTTATTGAAATCCAAATTATTCTCTGAATATTAGGGGTCGTTTTTAAAAATTATAATCCTAAAGGTTCAGTTGTATCATAGGCGAAAAGATAACTATTAATTTTAATTGGGTCATAAATTCCTTCTGTAAAGGCGAATGAAACAATTAAGCCAGTTAAATCATTTTTATAGGTTCTATAACCAACAACATTCAACAAGTGAAGTAATTCATCGGTTGTTGCTTTTAAACCACATGCGATTGAATAAACAATATTTTTTGATGGAATTAAAGTTTTATCATTAAAATATTTATTTAAATCTTCTAATGCTAAATTTGAATTGAATGCTAAATCTTCATCATTAATATTCTTAACTTTTTGAATATCTTTAACCATTTTAATAAATGCTGTATTTTCCGAAGCTATATCCTTACTAATAGTAGAGTTATCATAATTGTTATAAATGTATTTTTCTAATTTATCATGTGTTGTTTCATCAGTTGTTTCAGGATAATTTTTAAAGATAACCATATAAATTTTGAAATCTTTATGATCTTTTAAGAAATTCCTAATTTCATCTTCCGCAACTTCATAGCACTCTCTTAATGGATAGTTGAATTCACCACTTAATAAAGGAAAAGCAACTGTTTTAAAGTTATTATCAACACAAATCTTTAATGCACTTAAATAAGCCTTTCTTAAATTCTTTTCCTCATTATGCTTTCCATTAATATAAATTGGACCGACAGTATGAATAATTGCATTGCATGTCTTTAAATTAAACGATGGAGTCATAACTGAATGGCCAACATCACAGTGTCCGATAGCTTTACATGCATTAGTTAATTCCTTATCACCAGCTTTATGAAATATTGCTCTTGATACACCCTCAACCATCTTTAAATTTACGTTACTTGCTGCAACTAATGCATCACATTTTGTAGAAACTAAATCACCTTTTTTAAAATAGAATGGCATATTCTTTCCCTCCAATCTTGAAAAATTATAGCAAATTTAAATATAGAGTAAAAATAATAATAGGAATAAGAATTAAACTTTTCTATCGTTTTTATTAAATAAATACCGCTCTTTCTAGTTTTAAATACTAGATTTTCATATTTTTTCTACTGTGATAATATACAACCATGAAAAATGAAAGAATATGTATAGTCACTGATGACAACGCAGGATTTAGCGAAGAAGAAGCTAAACAATTAGGTTTAAGAATTGTAAAAATGCCAATTATTATTGATGGTGTTTCTTATTTTCAAAATGAAAATATTACTACAGATAAATTTTATAAAGCTATGGAGGATGATAAAGATATCACAACTTCTCAACCTTCTCCAGGCATGATAATTGAAATGTGGGATGACATCTTAAAAGAATACGATTCAATCCTCCACATTCCAATGACAAGTGGATTAAGTGAAGAATGTAATACAGCAAAAATGCTTGCAAAAGAATATGGCGATAAGGTTCAAGTTGTTGATAACCATAGAATCAGTGTCACTTTAAAAAGTGCTGTTTATGATGCAATTAAATTATCTAAAACAAATAAATCAGCTAAAGAAATCAAAGAAATTCTTGAAACACTAGGTTTTGAATCTTCAATTTATATCATGGTTGATACTTTAAAATACCTTAAAAAGGGTGGAAGAATTACTCCAGCTGGAGCACTTTTAGGCGCAACACTTCATATAAAACCAGTTTTATCAATTTTTGGTGAAAAACTTGACGCATATAAAAAGGCAATAGGTACTAAAAAAGCTAAACAAATTATGATTGATGCTATTAAAAATGATTTAAATGTTAAATTTAAAGATTCTAAAATTGAAGATTTAACATTTGGAATGGCTTACTCACATAATTTAGATGATGCTAATGCATTTAAAAAAGAAGTTTCAAAAGAATTTAATATAAAAGAAGAAGACATTATTATGGATGAACTTTCTTTATCCGTTGCTACGCATATCGGTCCAGGAAGTCTCGCTTTAACTATTACAAAAAAATAAATTTATTCTGTGCAAAAATTTTCGAGGGCGTAAATTAAACCGCCCTCTTTTATATCTTTAGTAACAAATTTTGCTACTTTTTTGCATTCTTCAGTTGCGTTTCCCATTGCAACACCGTTAAACATTTTAAGCATTCCAACATCATTGCCAGAATCGCCGAAAGTATAAACATCATTTTTATCAATGTTTAATTTTTGTCTTACAAAATCAACACCAATTGATTTGTCAGTAGTTTTATTAATAAATTCGATAAAATGGTCGTCAGTTCTCATGACTTTATATGCTTTATACTCACTTTCGTCTATTTGTGATTCATATTTTTTTGAATGTTCAGGAAGTGAAGCAATCATGAATTTTAAAATTGGATAGTCTAAAGGGAGATTTGCTTTTTTAATGTTGATTGCTTTAGGAATGGCATTGGCTTTCTTTTCAAGTTTGACCCATAAATTTGGTTTAATATATCCAATATTATGAGTTGTATAGCAATAAATTGCCGTTGTTTTATCATTTAAAAATTCTTTATGCTTCTCATAAAAATTAAAATAATCACTTAATTTTAATGGATTTATCCATAATTCATTGCCTAAACTATCAGTAACAAGTGTTCCATTTGCACATACGCAAAATTTTAAGCCTTCATCAAGTTGATTAAGGTATTGGATAATTCCAGTATAGGGTCTACCACTAGCAATAATAATCGCGTTTCCTTCTTTTAAAATCTTATTTAATTTTAAAACAATATTTTTATCAAGGTTTTTAGCACAATTTGAAACCAAAGTTCCATCTACATCAAAAGCAAATAATTTCATAATGAAATATTTTACTTGGGTCTTTGTTCACTATCAAGAATTTATAATTTTTACTAGACTTTAATTTTAGAAAATTAAACTTATAATTTTTAATATGAGTAACAATCGTGGAATGAAAAGATGGCTACCTTTTTCTAGCCTTGTTGAACAACAAACTTTTATAGATAAGATGCTTTATGAAAAATATAAAATTGACCGTCCTAGAGTTAGTATTGAGCAAGCAAGAAAAATTGATCGATTATTAAAAGAATATTCTTCTACTTCTTTAACATTCAAACTATATATGGATGGTTATTTATATACATATAAAGGAAAAATAGTGAAATTAGATAAGAACAAAAAAATCGTCTATTTTGACGATTTCTTTATTCCTTTAATTAATATAATTGATATCGAAGATCCTGACCCTTTTAGTGATATTTGTTAATATCCTCTTTTTTCTTCTCTTAAAGCAAAAATAGGGAAAAGTAAATAAACAAAGCCAAAGCAAAGTGAACCAATAGCTTCTAAAATTAGTGTAATTCCCATTATTATAAGCATTGCTATTTCTCCACCTTCACTTATGCCTGTAAAATATTGAACACCGGTATAAATATATAAAACACACTTTATAATAGCTGAAACAAGCATTAATGCACCAAAAATCGTAAGAATTAGGTAGTTATGTTTTCCTATTCTTTTATCTTGCAAAATTACGAAAATAAAATAGCAAATTCCAAATATTGCGCCACTTAAAAGTGTGCCAAATATCATAGCTCCTTCGCCTTCTAAAAACATAGAAAAAATTAAACCTTGTATAGTTGGAAAAATATAGTCACTAAATAAAAGGATTAAAATTGCCATTTTTGCTGGTCCTAATTTATTAGAGTCTCTTGAAGTAATAAAATATTTGCTTAAATAAAGATAAAAAAGAGCATTAATGATTAAAAATATAAAATCAGTGTAATTGATCTGTGTTTCTCCGTTTTTAGCTAAAATTAAACTTGAAGCAAAACTTAATAAAGTTGATATAAGAAGAGCAGTTGTCCCAATAGCTCCAATTGTCCCAATCTTAATATTTTTGAAAAATCTAGAAATTCCATTTTTAATTTTAAATAAATCCATTTTGGTCCTCCTTTAGTTATTTTTAATTACAAATTCTACTTTATATTTTTTATTACGTTTCATTCTATATTTTTTATGAACCGGATTTAGCCAAGAGTTATCACCACCAACACCTCTTGTTTCATTCATAATTGTAACATAGGTATATTTTTGTTTAGGCAATTCATCTTCATGAGTTGCATTATCTATTTCTAAATTGCTATGAGGTAAAACCTTGAAACTAAACGCCTTTTCTGATGAATAAATTGTCATTTTTTCATTATTTTCACCATTTAAAATCAAATATCTAGTAAATAAATGATTTCCGCATTCTTGAGGTTTTAAATAATTTACCATTTCTTTTTCAGGTGATGATTCATAAACACCTAATTTTTGAGCGTGATATCTATCAATATAGTTGTCTTTTTCACCTAATCCATAATAAGTAAATCCACCAATAACATAAGGAATCATTAAAGTTACACCAAATTCACTTGGTGCTGACATAAATGGGCCAAAATTCATTGTTGCAGTTACTTTTATATCTCCACCATTAAAAACTTCATATGTAATTTTTGAATTTCTAATAAATGGCGAATCAAAATATTTATACTTATAAGTAAATTTAATTGATTTTCCATCATATTTACTTTCTTTTCTTGAAATACGTGGAATAAAAGCTGCAATTCTTTGATAAGACATATATTTTCCAAGGAAAAATTTAGCCATTGGTTCATCGTTATCAGTAATTGGCCTAAATAAAGAAACATAAGGATAATTTTTAATAAATTCAGTGTTATTTTTTCTATAACTTATAAGTCCTGCGCTAATTGCATCAAGTTTTCCACCAAATATGTAATTAAATCCTTCGCCTTTAATTCCTGTATTATAATCATTAATTAAAATTTCTAATTTTTCATCTTTAATTTCAACTGGATTATTAATTCCTTTATCAAGTGATGAATTAATTAAAGTTTCAAAAAAGCCAACTTCATGATCTTTTAAGGAATATAATGTGTCGTTTTTATCATGATATGAAATTCTAATGAGTACTTCTTTTTCGTGATTGTATTTTAAAGTCTTTAAATCTAAATCGAAATTTTTACCTGGTAAAATATTTAAATCGAAATTATTTTCGCTAACTAATTCACCGTTTTCAAACATTGAAAGTTTGAAATAATACATTGAAGTGTCTTTAAACAAGTTTAAATTTACGATTCTAATCGTAGATTCATTCTTAATGAATTTAAGATCTTGATAAAAATATTTAGCTTCTTCTGCTTTAGCTGTTGGTTTTCTATCTGAATAAAGAATTCCATTTCCTACAAAAGTTCCATCATTTGGTCTATCTAAAAAGTCTCCACCATAATTATATGTGTCATTCTTTTTGTCATAGATTCCTTGATCAACAAAGTCCCAGATAAATCCACCTGCATAATTTTTAAATTTATCAAATAAATCCATGTATTCATCAAAATTGCCTAAAGAATTTCCCATTGCATGTTCAAATTCACATAACATATAAGGTTTGTCTAAATGCTTAGGGATAAATTTTGAAATTCCTTTAGGTGTGTTATACATTTCACTATAAATATCAGTAAGTTTTTTGTCGCCTTCATAATGAACGATTCTAGTTTTATCCATTTCATTTAATTTTGCCTTGATAGTTTTAAAAACTGAACCACCATAGCTTTCATTTCCTAAACTCCACATTAAAATCGAAGGATGGTTTTTGTCTCTTTCATACATTCCAAGAGTTTTATCCATTAATAAAGGTAAAAATTCTTTATGATTGTTAGGCAAAATTTCATTTTTGTCTTTTTTATAAAAAGTTTTCTTAAACCATGTGCCATGAGTTTCGATAGGGGCTTCATCTACTAAATAAATTCCATATTTATCACAAAGTTCATATAAATAAGAATTATTTGGATAATGTGATGTTCTTAAAGCATTGAAGTTATGTGCTTTTAAGAATTTTATATCGCTTTCAATAATTTCTTTCGTTATAGCTCTTCCAACTTTTGAATCAAACTCATGACGGTTAACACCTTTGAGGATTAATCTTTTGCCGTTTAATAATAAAACACCATTTTCTATACTTAGTTTTCTAAAGCCAACATTTAAAATAGCTTTTTCAATTTCGGTTTCACCTTTAATTAAAGTAAATATCACTTTATAAAGATGAGGACATTCACTTGACCAAGGATGAATTCCATTTAATTCTTGTTTTATTAAAACCTCATTTGAAGTTAAATTGATTGAATTTTTTAAAATGATTTGATTATTAAATTCAACGGAATAATTTAAATTGATGTTTGTTAAATCACCATCTATTTTAAGTTTTATATCTAAAAGACCTTTATTAGGACTAATAAGTTCGCTTTTATTATCAATATCAAAAATATTAACAAGAGGATAAAAAACTAAACTGACGTCTCTAGTAATTCCAGAAAGTCTCCACATATCTTGATCTAAGAACCAACTAGATTTGCAATACTTAAAAAGCACAACAGCAATTCTATTTACACCAATTTCAACACTTGAAGTTAAATCAAATTCACTGTTTGTATAGCCTTTTTCACTATATCCAATCATTTTTCCATTTAAAAATACATAAATTGCGTTTTCAAAACCTTCAAACTTTAAAACAATTTTAGAATTTAATGGTTTATCCATTTTAAATTCTTTGAAATAAAGCCCAATAGGATTATTTTTAGGAGTCTTGCCTAATTCAACATTTTCATGACCATACCAAGGATAACAATGATTTACATAAATTGGCGAAGAATATCCGTTAAATTCAAGGTGTGATGGAACTTTGATTTCATCAAGTTCCTTTAATGAAAAAGTAGGTAATAAATATGTATAAATACTTTCATCAAAGCGCTCAAAATATTTAAACTTCCATGTTCCATTAAGCGAAACAGAAATATCACTATCATTTACTAAAATTTTATGATCAGAGTGTTCAGGAATAGTGTTAACAACATTAATTGATGGCTCATCTAATAAAGTAAGTATTGCTTCATTTTCCATTTATAATAATTTCTCCCTTTTTTGTGCTTTTGCTTTTTTATTTACTATAGTTTTTATTATAACATTGACCTCTTTTAATACGAATAACATTGTCATACCCTCTTTTAAAGGTGCACTAAGATTTAGACCAACATTCATATAAAATTCACCTTTATAAACATCGTTTGTTAGTGAATTAAAATAATATTTATTTTTATCAAGACCCTTTATCTTTAAGAATCTTGTTTTTGTTGGAACTCTCTTATAGCCAAAATTAAATACCAAGCACACTTTCTTATCTTTTGTAACAACATTCCAACTTGAAAAATTACTTTCATAAGGACTACTCAATGCATAATAGTCGCCACTAGTTACAACAAAGTGCCAATCTTTTATAAGTTTAGTGATATTTTTAATTTCTTCTTTTTCTTTATCACTGAGTTTTAAAATGTCTAATTCATATCCAAATGTCCCAAAAGCAGCAACAATCGCCTTGTCCTGAATAGAAAGCGCTTCAGATTCACTTACATGTGATCCAATTGAAGAAAGTGGATAAAACATATTTGTCGCATATTGAATAGTTGCTCTTGAATAAGGATTTGTTTCATCACTACACCAAATTTGTGGTGAATAATAAAGCATGCCAAAATCAAATCTTCCACCTCCACTTGCACATGTTTCAAGTAGAATTTCTGGATATCTATTTTTAAATCTATTTAATAATTCATATGTTCCTAAAATAAAGCGATGATAAATTTCACCTTCGTTTATTTTATTTCCATAAGTCCCGACTTCTGATAAAAATCTATTAAAGTCCCATTTACAATAGTCGATTTCATAATTATCGAAAATCGATGCGATTTCATTAAAAACATAATCAATTACTTCTTTGTTTGTTAAATCTAAAACTAATTGGTGTCTTAATAAAGTAGGTTCAGTTTTTCGATTAAACATTGCAAAACTTGGATATTTTTTAAAAAGTTCACTATTTGGAGAGATCATTTCTGGCTCAATCCATAATCCAAACTTCATTTTTAATGAATGAGCATAATCAATTACTTCTTTTAAATTTATCTTTTCTAAATTGACTTTCCAATCGCCAAGAGAAGAAGAATCATCGTTTCTTTTCCCAAACCATCCATCATCCAAAACAACTAATTCAATTCCTAAATCCTTCGCTTCTTTTATAAATTTTTTAATTTTGTTTGTATCGAAATCAAAATGATATGCTTCCCAAGAATTAATTAAAACAGGCCTTTCTTTTTGTGCCCATCTTCTAGGAATAATATTATTTCTTGCTAAATCGTGGAAGCTTTGAGTAACTCCATTAATTCCTTTAGATGAATAAACTTGTATACACTCAGGAGTATCAAAGATTTCATTATTTTTAATAGTGTAATAAAAATTATCATCATTAATTAATGCAAAAGTTCTAACATTATCAATTTCATCTAATCCAGTTTCAATTTTAAATGATCCAGAATATATTAAAGAAATTCCAAAAGCTTCTCCTGAATCAAAAGTTGTATCTTTATTTTTTATCATTACACTTGGATTAGCTTTAAAACCTCTTGATCCTCTATTGTCTTCGATAATTATTTTTTGATGATTAATTTTTGTAGTTTCAAGTTCTCTATCATCACTCCACTCTCCATGAAGTGATAAAATTTCATAATTATCATTAGGCATATCAAGTTCAAGAGAAGAAATACGTTTGATTTTTATATCTCTCCCACTTTTATTTAATAATCTACTTCTTCTAATAATAATTGGAAGGTTTTCAAATACAGAATAATGTAGTTCTAAATAAACATTTTCAAATTTATCTTTTAAGGTAACGACAAGTGTTTCACATTCTCCACTTTTATTTAATAAAACGTGTGGTAATCCTTCAGGATTTTCTTTTCCTTTTATAATTTTGAATCGTTCAAATCTAAAATCAGTTAATAAACTTCCATCACTATGTTCAAATATTGTATGTGCACCTCTTGTATCAGCAGTTAAATTAGTTGCACATTCAAAATTAGAACCTAATAAAGAGAAATAATAATTTTCATCACAAATTTCTTTGTTTTCTTTATCTAAAAAAGCATATCTTTCTATATATCTTTCATTAATTCTTTCAACATTAATTATTTCACTTAGATATTTTCCATAATATAAATGAATTAAGTATCCTAAAGGATTAATCCCAAAATAATAAGAAAAATCATTATTAAAAAGGTGAAAAATTTTGATTTTAGAATCGAACGTAATCATATTAATTTACCTCAAAAATTCCTCCAAAATATGGTGGCAATTCTTCCAATTTAAATTCGCTATAGTTTGACACAACAAGTTCAAGATTTAATATAGAATCATATTTAACTTTCTTATCACTAAAATTTAAAAGTATTAAATAATTCTTTTTGCTAGAAGTTCTATAGTAACTAACAATTTTATTTGAAATAATTTCAGGTTTTATATCTCCAAAAATAATTGTCTCATCATTATTTCTAAATTTAATGATTTTCTTATAGAAACTTAAAATAGAGTTTGGGTTGCTTTCTTCATTTTTAACATTTATATCTTGATAATCACCACTTAATAAATTAATCCAAGTTTTATGTCCTTCATTAAAACCAGCATTAATTGAGTTGTCCCACGACATAGTAGTTCTAGCGTGGTCTCTATTTATAGTTTCATTTATCATCTTACCTATTTTTTCATCTTTAAAAGGAAGAATCTTTTTTGCAGTGTCAAATGCCATATGAGCAGCAACATCATTACTATCACTAAGTTTTAAATTAGTAATATTTTTTGTTCCAATTTCTTCTCCTTCAAAAATAAAAGGAGTTCCTCTAAGTGTAAGTAAAAATATAGCTAGCATTTTTGCGCTTTCATCATGATATTTGTTATCATTTCCATAACGAGAAACGCTTCTTAGTTGGTCATGGTTTTCAAGATAATTTGCTATCCAAGGAACATCGTTTTGCCATTTTAATATCGTTTTTGCAAAGTTTTTCGCTTTAAACTTCTTTTTAATGATAGGAATAAATTTTGATTTGTCTGCATAAACATGGTCAAATTCAAAGAACATATCTAGGCATCTTTCATTTAACAATTTATTTCCTATTTTTTTATCAATAATACCAGTTTCGCCAATTAAAAATGTGTCGTATTTATCTAAAACATCATTTCTGAATCTTTTTAATACGTCAAACATCCCAGGCTGGTTGGCATAATATTTTGAACCACGATTATAAATTAATTTTGAATAATCATTTTTTAAAGTAGTCTTATAAATATTATTTATAACATCACACCTAAAGCCATAAACACCTCTATCAAGCCAAAACTTTAATATTGATTCAACTTCTTGGATTACTTTTTCATTTTTATAATTTAAGTCCGCTTGAGTGTCGCAAAATAGATGCATATAGTATGTATCTTTTTTACCAGGAATTAACTTCCAACATGTTCCAGTGAAAGCACTTTGCCAATTATTTGGCATTTTCTTTCCTTTACCTTTAGCAAAAATATAATAATCTCTATATTCATTATGATTAGTATCTTTTATTGCTTCTTTAAACCATTCATGTTCTGTTGAAGTATGGTTTATTACTAAATCCATAACAACTAAGATATCACGTTTTTTGCATTCTAAAACTAATTCATCGAAATCATCAAGTGTACCAAATCTAGGATTTATCTTTTTATAATTAGAAATGTCATAGCCCATATCATCCATTGGTGATTCATAAATAGGTGAAAGCCAAATTATACCTATTCCTAAATCTTTTAAATAATCTAATTTAGAAATAATTCCTTTTAAATCACCCCATCCATCATTATTTGAATCTTTAAATGATGCAGGATAAATTTGATAAAATACTCTTTTTTTAAACTCATTACTTTGAATCATTATTGTTACCTTTTCTCTTTTCTAGTTCAATAACCATTAATTCATGACTTTCTTCAGTAATTTTGTATGTTTTTCTTACATAAATGAAACATGCAAGCATTAATAAACAAGGAATTAATGTGAAACCAACTTGATATATAACTCTACTAGTTAAATCAATATGTTCAATACCAGTAATTAAATCAGCATTTGAAGAAACAAATTCTCCAACTTTTTGAGCATTATCGCCAAATTGTGATATTGCTTCTACCTCAAACCCACTTATTTGATTTGAAACGGCATAAAGTCCACCAGCAAGTAATGCAAAATATAAAACTAATTGTTGTAAAGTGCTTCCAAGTTTTGCTGTGAAAGCTCTTAATGAAAATACAGCAGATTCTCTTCTTTCATTAAATTTATATTCGTTATATTCAATAGAATCTTGAATCATTATATAAAGGATTAAACTGATAATTGTTTGGCAGAAAAATACTATAAAGCCAACAATGCACATTAACCAAAAATATGCGAATGGGTCTAAAAATACATAGAGGAATAATACAATATATCCGAGAACTGCAGTGCAAGAACAAACACTAAAAATGTTCATTCTTTTGAATTTTAGTTTATTTGTTAATAAAGGATAAATAAATTGTCCTAAAAGTGTTGCTGCAGCATAAATTATTGTAAAGAAAAGTTGATACGTTCCAGCTTTAGAATATCCGAAATTAAAATAAAAATAATTAAGTCCTAAAGTAACTAAAATGCTACTTCCAGTGTAATAAAGTAACACACCAATAATTGAAGATCTAACTTGGTCATTCTTTTTGATAACTAAGAAAATATCTTTAAATTTCATCGATTCACTGCTTTTTTCTTCCTCTTCATCTCTTTTTCTCTCTTTCATAAAGAAAAATAATAAAGTTTGTGAAGCAATATAAAGTAAGCTGCAAATTAATGAAAACATTTTATATGAAATTGTATAGCCAAGTGAGCTTGATAAAACTGGGACAAGTCCACCAGCAACAAAAGCACCAATTGATACAAAAATTGATAGTAAAGTTGTTAAGTTTGCTCTTATTTTTTCCTTCTTACTAAGAGATGGCAAAACACTCCAGAAAGCAATATCATTCATCGTATATGTGAAATCCCAAAGGAAATAAAATACAGCAAAACATGCAACATAGGCCCATCCGTGAACTGGAATCCAAAACATCAAAATTGTTATAATTCCACTTCCAATTGATCCAATTAAAATCCATGGCCTATATTTCCCCATTTTGAAATGAACTTTTTCTACAATGAAGCCCATAATAGGATCATTAACACCATCCCAAATACGTAAAACAATGATAATGATGGTAATGACACTATACATAGCAACGTAATTATCATTTTGTCCAATTCCACAATATTGAGCAAACATTAATAAAAACATGCTTACGAATTGATAGCACATATCACGGAACATGCCACTTCCGCAATACAACCATTTAGTCAGTTTTGGGACACTTTCTCCCTCAAAAGTTTTATTTTGAAACATATTATTTGTTCCTTTCATTTATTAAACAAGGTAATTAAATTATACTGCTGGACGTGCATTTAATAAATAAAAACTTCACTTTTGCAAGGATATTTTAAAAAGAAAATTTAAAAAGCAATTTTATATAATAAAATTTTTACTATAAATATTTAAGTCTAGTAAAAAGTACGATATAATAATTACGTTCTAAAAGGAGATTAAATAGAATGTTAGAAATTATTGATGTTTATGCACGTGAAGTGTTAGATTCACGTGGTAATCCTACAGTCGAAGTCGAAGTTACTCTTGATGATGGAACTTTAGGAAGAGCAATCGTTCCAAGCGGCGCTTCTACAGGTGAACACGAAGCACTCGAATTAAGAGATGGCGATAAAAAGAGATTCGGTGGTAAAGGCGTATTAAAAGCAGTTGAAAATGTTAATGATGTTATCGCTCCTGAAATTATCGGTATGTATGCTGATGATCAAGTTGGAATTGATAAAGCATTATTAGAATTAGATGGTACTGAATTTAAATCAAAATTAGGTGCTAACGCTATGTTGGGTGTCTCACTTGCATGTGCAAGAGCTGCAGCTAATGCTTACGGAATCCCTCTATATAAATATATCGGTGGTATCAACGCAAAAGTATTACCTACACCAATGATGAACGTTGTAAATGGTGGTGCTCATGCTGATTCAACAGTTGATTTCCAAGAATTCTTCATCATTCCAGCAGGATTTGATACATTCCACGAAGCTTTAAGAGCTGGCGTTGAAACATTCCACGCATTAAAATCAGTTTTAAAAGCTAAAGGTTATGAAACAGGTGTTGGTGATGAAGGTGGATTCGCTCCAAGCTGTAAAGAAGGAAATACAGAACCACTTGAATTAATCATGGAAGCAATCAAAAAAGCAGGTTACGTTGCTGGAAAACAAATTTTCTTAGGTATGGATGTTGCAAGTAGTGAATTCTATGATGAAGAAACAAAACTCTATAACTTAAAGAAGAGTGGACAAGGTACAAAATCTTGCGATGAAATGATCGCTTGGTACAAAGAAATGATTAAAAAATACCCAATCATCACTATCGAAGATGGTTTAAGTGAAAATGACTGGGAAGGTTGGGCAAAACTTACTGCTGAATTAGGCGATAAGATCCAATTAGTCGGTGATGATTTATTTGTTACAAACAAAGACTTCTTAAGAAAAGGTATTACAAGTCACGTTGCAAACTCAATCTTAATTAAAGTTAACCAAATCGGTACTTTAACAGAAACACTTGATACAATTAGAATGGCTCAAACAAATGGTTACACATGTATGGTCAGCCATAGATCAGGTGAAACAGAAGATACAACTATTGCTGATTTAAGTGTTGCAGTTAATACAGGACAAATCAAAACAGGTAGTGCTTCAAGAACAGATAGAATGGCTAAGTACAATCAATTATTAAGAATTGAAGACGAACTTGGTGATGAAGCTGTATTCGAAGGATTACACGCATTCAAAAAGTATAGATTTGAAAAATAATCTTTATTAAATTTGTTAAAAAAGCTCTCTATTGTCTCTACGAGGGCTTTTTTAATGCTTAAAAGTAAATAAAAAGTGAAAATCATTTGGGAGTCACTTCTTCTTTTTTTATTATTTTTTATAATTGATACCTTATTTCAAAATACGCTGTACCATCATAATTTTTTGTTTCGTTAATAATGTTAACTTTATAATTCTTAAATCCAGCATTATTAAATAAAAGCAAATCACTAGCATTAAGATTCATTGATAGGCAGTCTTTAATACCATATTTAAGAAGATTAGGTTTTAAAGCTTCTATCATATTTTTTATTAGCTCACTTTTGATTTTAGGATCGATATCGAATTCAACTATTTCTCCTTTATCATTAACCATAAAAAATATTTTTATTATGCCTTCGTCATTTTTTAAGATAAATGATTTTAAATTTGATGGTAACTTCTTTTTACTTTTTAATTTAAATGATTCAGCGACAAGAGCAACATAATCTATAGGTGAATGTGATACGCTAGTCACACATCTTTTTGCTTTAGGAACAAAATCGATAATGTTATCTACATCTTTATCTTCAACTAATTTAACAATCATAATTACTTAACTTCTATAATTTTAGGTTCTAATAATTCTTTATATGATAATTCATTTGCATAAAGAATATAGTTTTCCATATTTGCAAGGTAAATTCTTTTCTTACTAGAATGAATGATCAAAAGAACTATCATAGCTATAAATAAATATCCAAAGCCAACAAGAGTATTTAATTCCTCAAAGAATAAACGAGCACTATAAATAAAATCTCCTTCAGTGCCAAAATCATATTCAATCTTACATTCTTTTAAAGTAAAGAAAGTAATGGAAAGTGCGAGTAAAAGAAATGAAATAATAAATAACAAAATTTCTATAAACCCTAAAAACTTAGCGCCTTTTCTTACATGTTTTTTTGCTTCATAAGTTGCAATTGGAGTTCTAGAAATCTTATAAAAATTATTTAAATAAGAATCTTGAGCAATTAAAAGAGGTTTTTCAGAATGATAAATCGTTGATCGAGTATCATAAACTTCTTTAGTTATAATCTTAAAATCTCTTTTATATTGATTTAGATATTCGTATTTATAAACTTTATTTTTAAAAACTATGAAATCAGTTAATAGTAGGATTAAGATTATTACAAATACAATAGACAATATTATAGTTAGAACCATGTTAAATTCCTCCGTAATTAATTATACAAATATAACTAATTTTTCACTAATAAATAATGAAAAAACTTCACTAGGTAGAACAAAAGTAATTAAATCTATAAAATTTAATTACCCCATCTTGGCAAACGCCAAGATGTTTTTTTATAATTGAAATATGGTAAGGCACTATCGCAATTCTGATTTTTGGAAAGATACTTATTATCGTAGTTTTCCTGATGAACTGAAAAAAGGCTCGCGAATCAGGCGATAAAAATGTTATCACAAATACAATTCGTAAATTAAATAATTGTTCCTGGGCAAGAAAATTAAAAGGTGATAACAGAATTCAAGATATTTTCAATGATTGTTGGAATGATTTTTTAGCTGAAAACAAAACATTAAAAATTAGAAAGGTTGTCTTAGACAATGTTGCTCTAATGATAAAATGCAAAACAGTCGAGCTCGGATTGACTTATTATGAATGTCCTCATTGTGGGAGTTTTTACGTTTGTCTTCATACTTGTAAAAGCATGTTTTGTCCAACTTGTGGTGCAAAAAGAAGAGAGAAAATTACATGCAATGTAGCTAAAAAATTATTAGATATTTCTCATAGGCAACTCGTATTTACTGTTCCAACAGAACTTAGGCAGTTCTTTAGAGCACATCGTCAACAAATAAGTTTAATTTTTGATTCAGTTAATGAGACTTTAACTCCTGTAATCAAAGACAAAGCACCAATTGCATATAAAGAAGAAAAAAGGCGACTTGGTTTCATAGCGTTTCTTCATACATATGGTAGAGATATGAAACGGCATCCACATATTCATGTGCTATTTGCTGAAAAATTTCTAAATAAAGATGGAGAACTAAAAGACTGTTATTTTTTGAAATATGAATATATCAGAAAATATTTTCTTTATTCATTAATCAAAAAGATTAGATTATTTCTAAAAAATTCTAAAACAATAAATCCAAAAGAAATGAAAGCGTTTAAAGATGCAATAAATAAAGTGCAAATTAGACTAAAAAACGGTTCTTATTTTTATGGTAAAAAAGTAAATATAGCTAATACTATCGCAAGTGCAAAAGCAATGGCAAAGTACATTAGTAGATACGCTGCACATCCTGCTATTTCAGAGAGAAGAATAACAAAATATGACAAAGAAACACGTATCGTTACCTGGTTTTATGATCCTCATCAAGATGATAATAAAGATGAAGGTGATTCTTCTTACAGAGGCAGACAATTTATTACCGAACATGCTTTTGATTTCATAAAAAGACTAATAATTCATATAAACGACAAGCGTTTTGCCATAGTTCGTTACTATGGTTTTTACTCAAATAACTCTTTACTCAAAAAAGTTAAATGCAAAAAACTATTTTCTACAAGTAAAATAGAAGACTATGTATTAAGACTTAAATGGAAATTTGGCTTATTATATGCGTTTGGATACAATCCATTACTCTGCGAATGTGGAACTGAAATGATATATAATGAAGAAATGTCAGTTCCGGGAGGTTATGTATGGACTTAAAGTTTTCAACGATAAAAAAGCCTATATCAAAAAAAGAAAAGATAGAAAGAGCAAAAGACTTTAACTATTTTAATGAACTCGATCCAGGAGATTTAGAGTACATTGTTCCTGAAGAGTTCGCTAAGAATGAAATATATGATGAGTTTATCAGATTTAAGTGTTTAAATTGTAAAAAAGAAGAAACACTTGAATCTGATATAGTTTTCGAATTGTTTGATGAAGACTTTGAAGATTTTCCTGTACTAACTTGCCCATTTTGTGGAGAAGAAACGTACGTTCCTAAAGATATTTTTAATGAATTATCAAAGAAAAAGAATAAACCAATGTGATTTTAATCATATTTAGTCTATTTTTTTGTGCATTTCAATAAATCGAATTTCCTATATTAATAAAAAAGGCGATTGCTCGCCTTCCCTATTTAATTAAAACTTTGAAGGGGGACCAAAGTTTTGATTACAAGTTAATGTCAACATCGAGTCCGTAGTTAACGTCATCGCCATTGACTGTTTTCTTAAATACAAATTTAGCGTTCTTGTCTGAATTTGTGGTTGAAGCAACGATTTCAAGGTATGTTGAACCTGATTTTTCATACTTCTTCATATTGTAATTAATTCCTAAGAAGCTAAATTCAAGAGAATCCTTAGCTGTATAGTCTAAGTTAATATCAAATTTAACAGTATCAACACCAGCAACTTTTAATGAATAAGCGAATTTATGTTTAAATCCTTTATCATTAGCATTTGTTTCTTCTGTAACATTGACACTAAATGTCTTTGTTGCATCGAGATAAATCGAAAGTGTTCTTGCATCACTGAAGTTTTTATCACTTGCAGTTGTTTTTGCTACTGATGAGAAATAAAGTTTAAATGTTTCAGTTAATAAGATTTCACCTTCGATGTTTTCATCATATTTAACTGAGTCATCTGCACTTCGTACATCATTATAATACAATGTGAGAGTTTTGTCTTTACCATCGCTATTTGTAAATTTGATTTCTTCTTTAAATTGATATTTTGAATCAAATCCATTAACTTTACCTTCAGTTTTTTTGCCTTCAACTTTAAAGTTATTATCAACCATAACTTCAAGTGATGGTAAAACATTATCCATGCCTTTGACAGCGAGGTTTCCACCTAAGTCAATTGCGTTTTTCTTTGTGCTTTTTGAACCAGAGTTCATCAAGTTCATTGCACTTGCAATTCTTGTGTTACGACTTACTTCTGCAGTATATTTAACACCGCCGTTATTAGAACAAGAAGTTCCTAATAATGATCCCATTAATACTGCTCCGAATAATACTTGATTTAAAATTCTTTTTTTCATATTTCTTTACCTCTTTTTTATACTACTAGTACAAACTAGTTTTTATTTTAATTGCAACTTTTTTAAATTTTTTAAATTTTTAATTAATTTGTCCAAAAAGAATATGAAAATCTTTTCCTAATACTCCTATTGAACATGAATTTTTAAATGCTTCATCTAGGAAGTTATCAAAAGTAAAATCAAAAGTTAATCCTACAAAAATATTTCCAATGAATTTGCTTTTAATATTCTCATAATTAATTTCAAACTTATTTGTCTTTTTCACATAGTATTTAGCATCGTTTTGAGATGATAATGGAAGATCGATATTATATTCATAATTAAAATTACTCTTGTCATAATCATTCTTGTTCTCATAATTAAACAAAGAAAATGAATTAAATCCTTCATTATTTTTCTTGTTGTCAATTATTTCAAACACAGAATCACTATCATTAATTGTTGTTGAAACGACATTATTTTTCAACGAAATATTCATTTCATAATATTTCTTATCAACTTCTAACATACCATTTTCATCGCCATCTTCATTGAAATAATATGTATAAGACGAAATTAAATAACGTGTTTTAAGAGCACAAGTATAGGTTTTTCCATCAATTTCTTTTGGTGAATTAAGTTTTTCAACTTCGCCCGTCATTTTCTCAAATGAGTAAAATGTATTAGCAAACACTAACAATATTTTGTTAAATTCTTGTGTAATAATGTCTTTTACATCGTTAAGAATTCCATTGAAATCGAACGCTTTTTTTATGCTTTCGTTATTACTATCATTAGTATAATTATCAATTAAATAAAATTGTTTAGCTAAAGACTTGCAATTATTTGAAATGTAATTATAGTCGTTACTATAATTTTTTACTTTTTCTTGATTTAGACCAATAGACAATCCAATAATCAATGAACAAGACATAGCAAACGATAAAGCTGCACCAGTTCTAATCCATATTTTTTTCTTATTTGATTTTGTTTTTTCTTCTAGAGCTTGATTTTTTCTTTGTTGGAGTTTAGAAAATATAGCTTGTTTATCAACATTAATTTCTCGTTTTTTTGCATTTTTAAACAATTCTTTAATGCTGCTGTCATCAATTTTTGTCATATTTTCAACTCCTTTCTTAACTTTTTAATTGCTTGGTTATATAACCACGTTACTGTCCCAAGCGGTATTCCTTTACTCTTACTAATCTCATTAAGCGTTAATTCTGAACAATTGTAGAGAACAAACACTTCATATTCTTTCGGCTTTAAGATCAATTTAATTTTTCTTAAAAGCGTCTCTTCATCATCTTTATAAATATCCTCATTTCCATTTGAATATTCATAATTTTCGTAATCATCTTTTTTTGATTCTCTTTTTATATAATTCAGAGCCAAGTTTTTTGAAATTACCAGGAGCAAGCCAACGATTGATTTTGATAAGTCTAACGTTTCAATTCCTTCAAGGAATTTAACATATGTGTCTTGTAGCAAATTTTCAGAAACAGCGGAATTGTTTGTATAAGAAAAAATATTGTAATAAATCACTTTTTTGGTAGATTCAACAAATTCATCAAATAGCTCAAAATTGCCGTCTTTAAATAACTTGCACAAGGCAACTAATCTAATTTCATCCATGGACATTAACAAGTACAAATAAACTTAATTTTTTATTGGAGTTTATTTTAATAGCATTATTCACCTTGTTGTTCAAAGTTTAAGATATCGCCTTTATTGCCAATTAAAACTACTGCATCGCCTTCTTTAAACTTATAATCAGGTGATATATTTGTAGAAATTGCATCACCAGCTTCTAATGCAATAATATTTAGACCAAATTTATTACGAATATCACAGTTTCTAATAGTTAAACCAAGATAACGTTTTGGAACTTTGACTTCACAAATATCGATATGTTCATTAAGAGAAATAAAATCAAGAATATTATTTGAAAGAATTCTTTTAGCGAGTCTATCTGCGCTGTCTTTTTCAGGATAAACTACTTCAGCTCCTAATTTTTCTAAAACTAGGCCTTGGTCTTCACTACTTGCTTTAGCAATGATTTTCTTAACTCCTAAAGCAGAAACATTTAGTGTTGTTAAAATTGAAACATCGATTGAATCAGCGATACAAATAACAACTGTATCACATTCTTTAAACCCTGTTTCTTCAAGAGTTTTTTGGGTAAGATCTTCACTTACATATGCATAGTCACAATAGTTGAGAATTTCTTTAATTTTTTTCTCATCTTTATCAATGCAAACAATGTTTTTGCCACTTGTAGCAAGTTCGATAGCAAGACTCATACCGAATCTTCCTAATCCAATAATTCCAATCGTTGCTTTTTTTCTAACCATAAATAACTCCTTATTAGCCTATAGCTATATCGCCTTCTGCATATGTCCAACTTGGTTCTTTTGCATTTAAGAATTGTGAAATTGATAAAGGACCAATTCTTCCAACAAACATTAATATAATAAGTACAATTTTACTTCCTGCAGACAAATAAGGTGTAATGCCTGTTGTTAATCCGACAGTATTTATTGCACTAAATATATCAAACATACAATCAAGTGAACCAAACATTTGAGATCCCTCAACATATGTTTCATATCTAATTCCATCTTTAACATAAAATATATTTTCTTCAAAAGCACACACCATAAAAATAGATGCAGTAATTAAGATTACATATATAAAGAAAATTGTAAGAGCTTTCGATATAACTTTTTTAGAAACTGCTCTATTAAATCCATGAGGAGCTTTTTTTGTAAAAAGAGAAATAAAATTAATAACAATTACATAGATAGTTGTAGTTTTTACACCACCACCTGTGCCACCTGGTGATGCACCAACAAACATTAAAATCATCATTATTATAAGCGTTGAGTTTCTTGCAAAAGCTAAATTATATGTAGTAAATCCCGCGGTTCTGCAGGAAATATTTATAAATAGTGCTCCTAAAAAAGACATTGTTTCGCTTCCTTGAGGGAATTGATTTGGAGTAACTAAATTTTCTGTCATAAAGATAATAAGTGTACCAACAACAAATAATAAAGCTGTCATAAAAACGACGACTTTAGTTTGAAAATTAAATTTCTTAAAATTAAATTTCTTTTTAATTATGTCAAAAATAACAAGATATCCAAGACCACCAAGAGTAATTAATAAAGCAATTACTAAATTTAAATAGACATCGTTTTGATAAGCAATTAACGATGTAGTTCCAAAAAGATCAAAACCAGCATTATTAAAAGCACTTATAGATGTAAAAAATGAAACTCTCCAAGCATAAGCCATATTACCATTGCTTATTTCTGGATTAATAAACCAGAAATCAAAAAATAGTAAGATTGCTCCAAAAGTTTCTATTGTAAAAGTAATAGCCAATATTAAATAAAATATTTTTTTAAGTCCCTTAAATGTATCTATATTCCAACTTTCTTTAATTAAGCTTTGTTGTTCAAAAGATAATTTTCGTGACGTTATGACAAAAATTGAAACAGCCATTGTTGCTGCTCCAAATCCACCAATTTGAATAAGTATCGCAATAATAATTACGCCAACAACATTAAATGTAGCAGCGACCCCAGCAGGAATTGTGATAAGTCCCGTAACACAAGTCGCACTCATTGAAGTGAATAAAGCATCTAAATAACTTATACTTACTCCATCATTATGAGTAAAAGGAAAATATAATAAAAGCGAACCTAGAAATATAACAATAAAGAAAGCCATAGCTATATAAGCCATTGGTCTCATTTGTATCTTCTTAACTTTAGAGGATATTTTACTTCCAACTCTAGTTCGACTTTCTTTTTTCATTCTATCTATTTTACTTCTTATATGTTTTTTGAGCAAATTCAGTATTAATCAGCTAATGTTCCCATTGGATCCCAAGGTGCTAATTCGACTGGATTTTCGTTTAATGCATCTAACTCTTTTTTATTTAAATATTTCTTATTTATAACAGCTTGATAAACATAAGTATCAAACCAGCTTCCTGACATTAAATAATATCCAGCTTCTCCACTTTTAACTCCCCAAGAATTTTCAACTTTCCATCTATTTGGAATATTATCTTTTATATTAACGCCAGTTAAACACATTGCGTGATTCATAACTGATTCGTGATAATCAAGCATATTTTCTTTATTAAATTTAATATCAAATCCAAAAGCAGAAAGATAATCAAAGCTTAAATCATCCCATATACCTGTATCAGCAACTCTATAGCTGCCTACATCACTTCCAAACCAAACAATTTGGTTATCTTTAAGTTGAGCAATGATTAATTCCTTAATTCTTTCCATAGGAAGATTTAAGTGTGTAACACATTTTCCTTCTAAAACATTGTTCAAGTAACTAATCGTGTATGTCTTTAAAAATGGTTTATCTGCTGTTGGACTATTAATAGCAGAAACATAATCATCTAACTTTTTACCAACATATTTATCAAAGAAAGATAAAGGTGAGAAATTTCTAATTGAGTTATATTTTCCATCTTTATCAGTATATTCAAAATCAAATTGTGTAGGTGGAACACCAAAGCAATTTACAAGTAGACTATAAATTTTTGACATTGTGTCATCCTTTAAAGGAAGGATAGCTTTATCATTCTTTTCTTTATGCAATTTTTGCGCCTTATAAGCAAATTGTCTAATTAAAGAGTTGATTAAAATATTCATTTCTCTTGTTCCACTACTTTGAGCGGTTTCTTTCATTGCATTCTTTGGAACAACACCATATTTTTTAACAACATTAACAAACATGTCCCATTGTCCACCATCACTAACTCCATTTGTTAAAAGGTGCATTAAAACTCTTTCATCAGGGTTTTCATCTATTAAATCGCAAATGCTTGAAATTAAATAATTGCATTTTTCAAGTTTGTCATAAAAAGCGATGAAATTTTGAGATAGTTCAAAATTGCTTACATTAATTTCTTTAGCAATTGATTCTCTTAAAACATTACAAGCAGCAAAAATCCAACATCTTCCACTTTGTTTTTGATCACAAACAGGAAGTGTATTAACAACAATCGAGAAATCAAAATTTGTATCAATACTATTTTTTTGATCGCTAACAATACTAGAAATTTTATTACCAGCAAGTGCATGTCTTAAGATGGTATTTGATGTTTCTAAAGCATATTCCTTTTTAAATTCATCTATCTTTGAATAATCAATTTGATAATCATTTACATTAATATTTTTCATTCTATAACCTCATAAACCAAATAATTTTACTAAAAATCACGCAAAACTGCTATATTTTTAAATTGCCCAATCTCCATCTTTAAAGATCATTACTTTTCGTCCATCTTTAGTTGTACCTTCAATGTTTAAATCATCCGTTCCTATCATAAAGTCAACGTGAATAACTGAATCGTTAAATCCATACTCAAGAAACTCTTTTGGCGTTAATTCTTTTTTACCTGCATAAAGGTTTTTAAAGCTCATACCTAAAGCAAGATGGCACGCTGCATTTTCATCATATAAAGTTGAGAAGAATAAAGTTTTAGTATCATTAATTGGTGAATGGAATGGTACTAATGCACATTCTCCTAAGTAACCACTATTTTCATCAGTCATAATCATTTCTTTTAAGAGATCTGCTCCAACTGTGGCATGTACTTCTACAGCCTTACCTTCATGAAATCTAATACAAAAATCATCTATGATATTTCCGTTATAAGATAATGGTTTGCTTGAGAAAACAACACCTTCAGTTTTTAATCTATTAGGGCTAGTAAATGTTTCTTCTGTAGGTATATTTGGTTGGAAATAAATTTCTTTTCCTTTAGTTTTTTCTCCACCAGCTTCCCAAATGACATCATCCATTAATTCGACATATAAATCAGTTCCGTTTCTTGAAGTGTAATGTAATGATTTGAGATCTAAATCATTTAATAATTTCATATGTCTTTGCAAATTTTTATCGTGCTCTTTCCAGTTTTCAATAGGATCGCCATCATAAGCTCTGCTTACTTTTAAAATTGTTTCAAATAATGTTTCAACAGCTTCATCATCATTTAAATTTGGATAAACAACTCTTGCCCATTTTAAAGAAGGGACTCCTGCGATACACCATTGACATTTATCATCATATATATCACGATATTTTTTAATTTCTTTTCTTATAGAACCACGTTCTTCACTATATTTTTTAATATCAATGCCATCTAATGCATTAGGAGAATCACTTTCAATCCAAATTCTTACAGGTTCGTTTTCAACATTGTATTCTTGTCTAGCGATTTCGTACTTTGTTAAGTGAGACATTCTTTCTTTATCAGCATATTTTGTATCTAAAATAACGCCATCATCATATTCCCAATCAACATTTACTTTTTTAGCACCCGCTAAATAGCAAGCTTCAATGATATATTTAGCAAAGTAACTTGCATCTACATTAATTGTTAAGTTAACTTCTTGTCCTTTTTGAATATTAGCTCCAACTTCAGCAATTAACTTTGCATAATTTTTAATTTTAATTTCTTCCATATTCAATTCTCCATTCCTTATTATTTTAAAATACTTAAATACCTTTTTGTTATATAATTTTTGAGGAGGTAAGCAAATGACTAAAAAATATTCTACTGAAAACGATGTTGTCTCCTATAAATGGGTTAAAATCATTCAATCTTTCCTTTTAATCGTATTTGGAGTTGTACTTTGTATCTTCTCTAAATCTACAGATATTCAAAATGCTTTAGGTTATATAACAGCAAGTATAATTCTTCTTTATGGTATTCTCACTATTGGTTTTGGTATGATTTTTGCTAAAGGCATTCTTAGCATAGAAAACGTTTCTGGTGCTGCTTTAATCGCTTTATCTGTCTTGATTTATGTTAATCCAAATATAGTAATGGAATATATTCCTGTTTTTTCTGGCACAATGCTTTGTTCACTTGGTTGTATATTTCTTGTTGAAACATTTATCGCATTTATTTCTAAAAGAATTAGCAGTGGGATTTTATATTTAATTTCAACATTAATATTTTGTGGATTAGGAATAACAACAATAGTATTAAATTATTCATCAAATGAAAGCAATCAAGCTTTTATAAAAGGATTACTTATTATATTAATAGGATGTATATTAATTTTAGGTGGATTAATAATGATCTTCTATTATGCTGCTAATCCAAAATTCAAAATTAATAAGCAAGAAATAATATCAGAAGACGGAACCAAAAAATTTACAGTTATAGAAACAGAAAGAAAAATAGTTAAAGAAAAGAAATCTAAGACTAAAAAAGCAAAGAAGGTTGAAACTAAAGGCTTAGACAATGATTCATCTAAAGATGGTGAAATCGTACCAATAGATTCTGACTCTAAATAATTCTATTTTTAAAATTTACAGAGTTATTTAAATACGAGTAGAGATTATCGAAAGCAATCTCTGCTCTTTTTTTCATCGCTTCTTCTGTAAAATAGGCTACATGTGGTGTAAGTATTACGTTAGATAGTGATAACAGTTCATTATAAGTTTCATTTAAAGGTGGTTCTTTTTCAAATACATCAAGGCAAGCCCCAGCAATCTTTTTATTCTTTAAAATTTCAGTTAAATATTCCTCATCTAAAACTCCACCTCTTGCAGTATTTATAAGAAGTGCATCAGGTTTCATTAAATCAAGCATATCTTTATTGATAAGTTTATTTGTATCACTATTTAATGGGACATTTATACTTATAATATCTGAATATTTCATAACATCTTTTAATTCTTTATATTCAACACCCATCTCTATTACTTCTTTTTTAATTGTTTTAGAAAACGCAATAATTTTTGTTCCAAAAGGTTTCAGTAATTCAATTGTCCTAATGCCAATTGCACCAGTTCCTATAATTCCAACGGTTTTTTCTTTAATTTCTTTTCCGATGATATTTCCTTTACTACAATGATTTCTAGTTAAAGAATCTAAAGGCAAAATATTTCTTAAAAAAGCTAATATAAAAGAAACAGTAAGTTCAGCAACACCTTCTGTTGCATAGCCTTGAGCATTGCTTATTTTAATATTATTTTCTTTGCAATAATCAACATCTATATGATCAATTCCGGTAAAAGCAACATCAATATATTTGAGTTTTGCACAGTTTTTTAGAATTTTTTCTCTTAAAGGCGTATTGTCATCAATAATAATATCAGCATCTTTAACTCTAGAAATTAATTCTTCATCATCTTTAGGTTTTGCTAAATAATACGAAAAATAATGGCCCATCTTATTAAAAGATGACTTTTGCTCTTTGAGATATTTTTCATCAACAAATAAAGTATTAATTAAGACAATGTTCATTTAATTATTTGTCAAGTCCAGTTAATTCTAAGAAGTGTGGTAGTTGGTCACACCATTTACAGAATTCATGCCATTCAACTAACTTGTGATTTTTTCTTTGTTGATACATAGTTTTAAGTTGTTGATAGTTTGTTACCATAGTTGCACCTAAGCAAAAACCACAAGGTGTGGAAGCAACTAATTCTCTCCATTTAGCTTTCTTTTTTTCTACCTCACTATCATCAATAGCATTATATTCATCTTTTATTCTACTTAAGATAGCTAAAATTTCCTTATTTGTATCAGCTACACATTGCGTAGAAGCATCAAACTTTAATAGGCAATGCATTGTAGATTGGGATGAAACAAAATCAAACCAATGATATCTTTGAGCTTGTTTCCACCAATATAATGGAGCAGTAACATCGAATTCAACAACTATTCCTTTTAAATAGTTGTCATGTCCTTCTCCACTTCTACAACTTCCAAGCTTTGTAGCTCTTAAAAAGTCTTTTTCATTAGTTTCACTTCTTTCCAAAATAGTTCTCATTGGATTCCCACTTGCCTTTATAGCAAAATCTAATCCATAAACTTCGGTTTTTCCAATATTAAAATCCATTTATATAGTCTCCATTAAATTAATTAATAATGCTAAACGTGTTAATAAGCCTACACCTCCAGGTACAGGAGTTTGATACTTAACACTAAGTTCTGGCTCGCAATCACCAGCGAGTTTATTATTAATGTCACGATTAATTCCTACATCAATCACAATAGCACCTTTTTTGAAGTTAAACTCATTTTTTAAATAATATCTTTTGCCAACAGCAACAATAATTAAATCAGCATTTTCGATAAAGCGCTTTTTGTCTTCTTCACTTGTTTTTGAATGTATAACAGTTACATTCATGTCTTTGTCGAGCAAAAGCTTTGCCATTGGTCTTCCCACAATATTACTGCGTCCAATAACAAGAGCATTCTTACCCTTAAAATCAAAATTGTTATCACTTAAAAATGTTACAATTCCAAACGGGGTTGCTGGATTAAATTTAGATAAAGGATTAAATCCATCAACATCCTTTTTTGGATTAACTTCGATTTTAATTCTTTCTTCATTAATTTGAGCAGGTAGTGGCATTTGTACAATTATTCCAGTTACATCTTCTTTCTCATTCAATTTATGCACGAGATTGACTAATTCTTCTTCAGATGTGTTTGTAGGTAATATAATATGCTCATATTCTGCTCCAATTTCAGATAAATCTTTAATTTTGCCTCTAATATAAGCATTAGATGCTACATCGTCATTAACTTGAACAATTGCTAATTTTGGCTTTTTTTCACTTTTTAATATTCTATTTTTTAATTCTTCTTTTTTTATCGCTACGTATTCTTTAATATTTTGCATGCAAACTAATCCCCAGTATGAATAATATCCTTTAATGTAGTTAAATTTTGAATTTCACTAGGAACAATTAATTTAGTTGCTTTGCCATCAGCAACTTTTTCTAATGTTTTTAAACTTTCAAGTTGAATTACTTCTTTAGATGGTTTTGCTTCATTTATTAATCTAATTGCATCGGCTTCAGCGTTTTTAACTTTAATAATACTTTCAGCTTCTGCTTCAGCTTTTTTGATTTTACTTACTTTTTCAGCTTCAGCCTTAAGAATTGCACTTTCTTTTTCACCTTCAGCAATTAAAATTTGAGATTGTTTTTGCCCTTCAGCTAATAAAATCTTTTCTCTTTTTTCTCTTTCAGCTCTCATTTGACGTTCCATTGCATCACGAATATCTTGAGGTGGAAGAATGTTTTTAACTTCAACACGAGTAACTTTAATACCCCATGGATCAGTAGCTTCATCAAGGATGTTTTTCATTTTAGCGTTGATAGTATCTCTACTTGTTAATGTGGTATCTAAATCTAAATCACCAATAATATTTCTTAATGTTGTTGCGGATAATTTTTCTAAAGCTTCTGTTGGATTAGTTACACCATAAGTAAATAATTTAGGATCAGTTACATAATAGAAAACAACAGTGTCTATTTTCATTGTAACATTATCTTTAGTAATAACTGCTTGTGGTGGGAAATCTCCAATTTGTTCTTTCATTGAAACTTTATTTGCGATTCTTTCAAAGAAAGGTAATAAAAAATGAATTCCGACATGCCATGTTTTAGTATATTTTCCTAATCTTTCAATAACATACTCGTCAGTTTGTTTAACAATTTTTACATGTGCAAAAATTATAATCAATATTAAGATGCCAATTATTCCAAATACAATGCCAATAATTGCACCAGGGCCAATTTCATCAACAAGCACACTAAGTAAATTTAAATTAATCATCTTTTTCTACCTCCTTGACGATAAATCTATTTCCTTTAATTGACTTAACAATAACTACTTTACCTTTTTCAATTTTTTCATTATTTTCAGATATGCAATCCCATACAACTCCATCGATTTTAATTTCGCCTTTGTTAAATTGATCTATATCCTTTAATAATATAAATTCTTTACCAACGTATCTATCGACATTGGTTTTAGAATCATTTTTGCTATTTAAAAATTTCTTTACGAGAGGTTTTGTTGCAATAAGCAAGATAATACTAATAGCAACAAATATAATAATTTCACCATACCGTGGAAGTCCTGGAATAAATGATAAAAATAATGTCAATAATGAACCGCCAGCAAACCATATAGAAATTAGATCGCAAGTTAGCCCTTCTATAATTAATGACAACACAAAAACACCTAGCCAAACTGCCCACATATATTGTTCCATATTTTTGTCCTCCTTATATTTAAATTATAAATGATAAGCAAAAAATAAGAATAAAAATAACGTAATAAAAATGTAAATTTTAAGTATATATTATTTAATTAATAAAGATATGAATTGAATAATTTGTAATGCTGAATTTGCTTTATCAGAATCAGTATCTGTTGAAGGAGCTTTTATTAATGAAGTTGAAAGTAATGCAAAAAATAAGAATACAATTCCAAATCCTAAAGTTAAATATGAAACAATGAGTTCGCTTCCTCTTTCTTTTGTTTTAACGAAAACGTTAAGACCGCCTCCAGTAATTGCACCAGAAGCACCTTCACTCTTACCACCTTGTAATAAACCTAAGACAATAACAATAAATGCTACAACCCAGAATACATAATCATACCATTGCATACAAATCTCTCCTTAAAAACTATCAATAATGTTAAAACATTATTGTGATTTAATCAATATTTTACTGATTTTGAGCTTTTAATTCAAAAAGAATATCTCTTAATTGAATAGCCTTTTCAAAATCAAATTCTTTAGCTGCCTTATTCATAGCTTTTTCTACTTCTTTAATCTTAGCTTGTAACTCTTTTTTAGTCATCTTAGCTTTAGAATTTAGAACCTCTTCAGCTTCCGTTTCCGTGTTATGAATAGGTGCAGTTATTGGTTTTATAATTGTTTGAGGAATAATTCCATTCTCATCGTTATATTTAGTTTGAATTTCTCTTCTTCTATTTGTTTCATCTATACACTCTTTCATAGATTTGGTGACAGAATCAGCATACATTATCGCCTTTCCATGAGAATTTCTCGCAGCTCTTCCGACAACTTGAATCAAACTTCTTGTGCTTCTTAAAAATCCTTCTTTATCAGCATCTAAAATTGCAATTAAACTAACTTCAGGAATATCTAAGCCTTCTCTTAAAAGATTAATTCCAACTAATACATCATATTTTCCTTTACGAAGTTGATATATGATTTCACTACGTTCAAGTGTTTTACATTCACTATGCATATAAACAGCTTTGATATCTCTTTCTTTTAAATAAGCTGTCAAATCTTCAGCATTTTTAATCGTAAGAGTGACAATCATAACACGTTCGTTATGAGCAATTCTCTCTTTTATTTCGCTAACAAGATCATCAATTTGACCTTGAATTGGTCTCACTTCGATTTCTGGATCGACCAATCCAGTAGGTCTAATAATTTGCTCAACATACTCTCCATTTGTTTTTCCAAGCTCATAATCTCCTGGTGTTGCACTTGTGCAAATCACTTGATTTATTTCGCCTTCGAATTCATCAAAATTTAATGGCCTGTTATCTAAAGCACTAGGCAATCTAAAGCCATAATCTACAAGAGTAACTTTTCTTGAATGATCACCATTATACATTCCTCGCACTTGAGAAAAAGTAACATGACTTTCATCAACAATTAAAAGGTAGTCTTTTGGAAAATAATCCATCAAACAAAATGGTTTTTCTCCAGGTTTACGGTGATCAATATGTCTTGAATAATTTTCGATACCTGGACAAATTCCAAATTCTTGCAAAGAAGCAACATCTTGTTTTGTTCTCATTTCAATACGTTCTTTTTCAAGAGGTTTCTTTTCATCTTCAAAATATTGCATCCTATCTTTTAATTCAGCAAGAATGGAATCACAAGCATCTAAAATTACATTTCTTGTAGCTGCGTGGTCATAAGCAGGCATTAAAGAATAAGAATGATATCTTTCCTTTACTTCACCAGTTAAATAATCACATCTACAAATTCTTTCAATTTCATCGCCAAAGCAATCCAAACGAATATACCAATCATCACTATTAACAGGCATTATGTCAATTAAATCACCATGAACTCTAAATTTACCTGGCCCCAAGTCGATATCATTTCTTTTATATTGAGCATTTAGAAGTTTGGCGAAAAATTCTTTTCTATTAAGTTCTTCATTTTCACGAACTTCAAATATCAATTTTTTATATTCTTCAGGATCAGTTAATCCATAAATAGATGCAACTGATGCAACAACAATTGTGTCACGCCTATCAACAACCGAATTAATTGCACTAACACGCATCATTTCTATTTCTTCGTTCATTAAACATGATTTATCGATATATGTGTCGCTTGATGGTAAGTAAGCTTCAGGCTGATAAAAATCGAAGTTGGATACAAAATATTCAACTCTATTTTCAGGAAACAGCTCCTTCATTTCAGCATAAAGTTGGCCAGCTAATGTTTTATTGTGAACTAAAATTAAAGTAGGACGCTGAACTCTCTCGATAACATTTGCCATCGTGAAAGTTTTGCCTGTACCAGTCGCGCCTAAAAGGACTTGGAATTTTTTGTTTTCATTTAAACCCTTTACTAATTCTTTTATAGCTTCCGGTTGATCGCCAGTTGGTTTGTATTGGCTATGTATTACAAAAGGTTTACTTTCCATTCTTTTTCTTCTTTAAATATTTTTTGATAAGTGTAATCGAGGATGGATTATTTCCCTCGATACTTGAGAAGCCTTCTCCTCCAATAAACATAACTTGAGAAAAAGTGCAAAAAGCTTTTGGGTCAATTTGTGAAATTCCATTTTTAATCTTGGTATATTCACGTCTAGAGAAATTTATTCGAACCATCTTTTTACTCTCTTTTGAATAACCGCCAATAACATCAAATAGTGTTGCGTCTCTATCAACATCATTAATTGCAAAATTAATAATTTCTTCATATTTATCGCTAATAACATCTACAGAATAAGCACCTACGCCACTATAAACAACTTCTATTAATGCCGAAGAAATAATTGCAGTTATAATTCCAATAAAACTATAAATCAATGTAGTTCCACTAGGAATAACAAAGTTCATTATCATACCAGCAATAATAATTACAGCATCAATAACGAAGAAAGGAACTGATTCTTTTATTCCCGTATATTTGCTTATAATGAATGTCAATATATCAAGGCCGCCAGTTGATCCACCACCCCAAAAAGTAATTGCACAACCTATTCCGACTAAAATTCCACCAATAATGCCAATTATTAAATAGAATCCATAGTCCAAATTTAATTCAGCTAAATTAGTGATTACTCCATCCACGATAATTGCATTGCTATTTCCTATAGCTGCATTAACAAAATAATCTATAGCACCTGTTCTAATAAAAATTGAAAGAAATATTGGGTAAAAAAGTGTGGAAACAAATGACGACATCGTGAATTTTGGTCCTAAAACAATAAGTCCTACTGCAAATAATCCCCATGATAAAATGTAACTCATTATATCAGGAGAAATTACAGCACTCGTTAAAACCGAAATGCCTGAAATCCCACCACTTACAATCTTAAAAGGTATTAAAAAGAAAGCACATCCCGAAGTGAAAATCAATGTGCCTAAAAATAAGAGGCAAACATTAATGAAAGATTTTTTCCAGTTTATGTTTTTTAAAAATTCTTTAATTTTCATTTTTCTTAGCTTCCATTTCTAAATAAGAATAAATAAAGCCGTTGAGATTGCCATCCATTACTTTGTCTATTTGAGTGTCTTCATAACCAGTTCTATTATCTTTGACTAAAGTATATGGACAAAAAACATAGCTTCTAATTTGAGAACCCCATTCGATATTTTTTTGTTCACCAACAATACCTTTAATTTTATTTTTACGTGCTTCAAGTTCTCTTTCAAATAATTGAGATTTAAGCATATTCATTGCTAATTCCCTATTTTTTAATTGAGTTCTTTCAACTTGGCAAGAAACAACGATACCTGTTGGAATATGAGTGATTCTAACTGCTGTTTCAACTTTATTAACATTTTGGCCACCAGCACCACCACTTCTATATGTATCAATTTTTAAGTCAGCTGGATTAATTTCAATATTAACACCCTCATCAAATTGAGGCACAACATTCACACTTGCAAAGCTTGTGTGTCTTCTTGCGTTTGAATCAAAAGGAGAGATTCTTACTAATCTATGAACCCCTTTTTCGCCTTTTAAAAGTCCATATGCGTTTTTTCCTTCAATTAAAATAGTTGCACTTTTAAGTCCGGCTTCTTCACCAGGCAAGAAATCAAGAACTTTAAATTTAAGTCCTTCTCTTTCTGCATATCTTTCATACATTCTTAAAAGCATGTTTGCCCAGTCACAAGCTTCTGTTCCACCTGCGCCTGGATGAATCTCTAAAACTGTATTTAAACTGTCATACTCTCCACTAAAAAGAACAAGAACTTTTAATCCCTTTAATTTTTCTTGCAATTCATTAAAATAAGTATTTGCTAACTCAAGCATGTCTTGATCATTAACATCAAGTCCATTTACCATGTCATTTAAATCTTTAATTTCTTTATCTAATTTTTCAAATAATTCTATTTTATAAATAGCATCGTTTTTCTTGGAGACTCTAGCATTTGCTTCACGTTGATTGTCCCAAAAATGCTCATTAAGCATTTCGTTATCAACATCAGTAACAATAGATTTTAATTTAGATAGGTCAAAGAGAATCACCGAGCTGTGAAATTTCTTTCATAGCCTCATTTAATCCTAACTTAAAAGTATATAAATCAATCATTTTTTAATTCCTATTAATTTGTATGAACATCTTCGTATTCATGATCAGCAGCAGCTTTAGCATTTTCATCAATATGAGTAATGTTTAAATCAGCAGCTTGCTTGACGATTTTAACATCTTCTTTCTTTTCTTCCTTATTCTCTTCTATAGGTGAAGTTTCAGGAGCTTCAGCATTAATTACGAAAGTATCTTTTGGTTTATCATCAACTTTCTTTTCAACTTTTACGTTTAAAAGATTAAGAACTACTTCAAGAGAAATAGTTTCAAGCATTTCTCTAAACATAGCCCAGCCTTCATTAACATAATCTTGTAATGGGTTAACTTGTCCATAACTTCTTAACGAAACTGATTCTCTAAATCTAGTCATGTTATCAATTTGTTGTGTCCAGTTTCTATCAATACATCTTAATGTAATTTGTCTTTCAACTTGGCTAGCAACATCTTTATCCCATTCTTTCTTTCTTGCTAAATAAGCATCCAGTAAAATTTCGCCTAAATCTTCTCCAGCTTCAGTTGGATCAGCTTCATCATAAAGACTTGGTTTTACAACTCCTTCTTCAAGGAATCTAGGAGCAATTAAGGCAGATAAGTTATTGCCATTAACAACTTTATTTTGTGCATTTTCAGGAATAGAACGTTTACATAATGCAATACCACAATCCTTAAATGTATCTAATAATAAGTCGTTGATATTATCAGCAAATAAGATTTCATCTCTTTTTGCGTACATAATTTGTCTTTGTTTACTTAAAACATCATCGTAATCAAGTAAGTTTTTACGTACATCAAAGTTTTGTCCTTCAATACGTTTTTGAGCACCAGTAATTGCGTTAGTTAACATTCTGCTTTCAATAGCTTCATCGCCATATCCTGCAAACATTTTTCTAAGATTATCATTAGCAAATCTAATCATTAAATCATCTTCAAGTGAAACATAAAATCTTGAGAATCCTGGGTCACCTTGACGACCACTACGTCCTCTTAATTGGTTATCAATACGTCTTGATTCATGTCTTTCAAGGCCGAAGACGCATAATCCACCTAAACTTCTTGTTTCAGGTGTAAGTTTAATATCAGTACCACGACCTGCCATGTTAGTTGCTAAAGTAATATGTCCTTTTTCGCCAGCATGAGAAATAATTTCAGCTTCTCTTGCGTGGTTTTTAGCATTTAACATATCAAATTTAAGTCCAGCTTCTGCTAAATAATTTGCAACTTCTTCTGAACATTCAACACTAGGAGTACCAATAAGAATTGGTTGTCCTTTTTCGTGTCTTTCAATAACTTCTTTTACTAAAGCCTTAATTTTTGCTTTTTTAGTACCAAAAACATAATCAGTAGCATCTTCTCTAATAACTGGTCTATTAGGAGGTACACAAACAACCTTCATATTATAGATTTTTCTAAATTCTTCTTCTTCAGTTTTTGCTGTACCAGTCATACCACCAATCTTTTTGAATAATCTAAAGAAGTTTTGATATGTAATTGTAGCTAAAGTAACTGTTTCTTCCTTAATTTTAACACCTTCTTTAGCTTGGATAGCTTGTTGTAAGCCATCACTATATTCTCTTCCTTTAAGAACACGTCCTGTAAATTGGTCAATTAATTGAATTTCATTATCTTGATCGACAAGATATTCAACATCTCTTCCCATTATGTAGTTAGCTTTTAAAGCTTGGTGAATTCTATGAACTAAGTCTTGGTATTGTGGAGCATAAAGATTATCAAGTCCGAACATTCTTTCTGCTTTATCAACACCTGTATCAGTTAAGTTAACTGATTTAGTTTTAACGTCGATTTCAAAATCACCATCAGGGACATAATCAGGATGTTTTCTCTTATAATCTTCATCAACTTGTGTAGATGCTCTAAGCATTTTTACAAATCTATCAGCAACTGTATATTGTGAAGCACTAGCTTTTGCACCACCAGAAATAATAAGTGGCGTACGTGATTCATCGATTAAAACGCTATCTGCTTCATCAACAATACAATAATTAAGTGGTCTTAAAACTCTTTGCTTTGCATCTGGAGCCATGTTGTCTCTAAGATAATCAAAGCCAAGTTCACTATTAATTGTATAAGTTACATCACAAAGGTGTGCAGCTTGCTTTTCTGAAGTTCTTAAACTGTGTAAGTTAACACCAACAGTAAGTCCTAACCAACGATAAACTTGTCCCATTTCATTAGCATCTCTTTGAGCAAGGTATTCGTTAACTGTAACAACGTGTACACCTTTTCCTTCGAGTGCATTTAAATAAACAGGCATAGTAGCTGTTAAAGTTTTACCTTCACCGGTTCTCATTTCAGCGATATCGCCATCAGTTAAAACTAAACCACCAATAATTTGAACTTCGAACGCATACATACCAAGAACTCTTCTACCTGCTTCTCTACAAACAGCAAAAGCTTCGTATTTGATATCGTTTAATGTTTCTCCGTTTTTTAATCTTTTTCTAAATTCATTAGTTTTTGCTTTTAATTGATCATCAGTAAGCTTTGACATTTCATCAGCTAATGCAAGAACGTGTTTAGCTTCTTTTTTATACTTGTTCAAGTAGTGTTGATCGATTCTAAAAATTTTTTCAATAATATTACTCATATAAATACCTTTACAAACTTAATTATTTTACCATTATTTTATAATGGTATCAAAGAAAACATAAGCCATTACTAGATAACTTCAATATTTTTGCCTAGATGTTCTAGTTCTTCTTTGCTAAAAATCCTTTTTGCTACAACCAATATTTTAATTTCTTTTGGTTTTAATGTTTTGATTAGTTCGGATGCCACTCGCAAAGTTGAACCTGTTGTGCAAATATCATCAACAATTAAAATCTTTTTATTTTCTAAACTAGTTTTATCTTTAAGCTTGATATATTTTTTAATTTCTTTTCTTCCGTTAAATGTTTGATCACTTTGCTTATGATGTTCTGTTTTAAAAAGAATGTCTTTTTTTTCTAAGTTTAAAACACTAAATATCTTTTCGACATGATTGTAGCCTCTCTTCTTATCATCTTCCTCAAAAGAAGGTATTCGAACCAAAGTATAGTTGTGGTAAAGGATTTCTAACACGTTTTTAATGTGCGCTAAAAACACAGGGTATAGTTCATAATCATCGCACCCTTTAAATTGAAAAATTAATTTTTTTAACTCTTCATCATATTCATAAATTCCAAGTGCATCATATCCATTCACTTTGAATTTAATAAATCTTAGTTTTAATTTTCTTTTACATTTAGGACAAATATAATTTTCATTTATAAAGTCACCCAAAGATGATGCAATAAACTCATTAAAACAAATCTTACAAACTTTCGTTGGCGTGTTTAATTGTTTCAATTGATTCAAGCATTTCTTTAGTTTTTCTTTTACCGATATAAATGATCTCTCCATCAGGTGCATCATTTACCCTGCCTACTCTCCCAGAAATTTGAATTAATGCCGAGCTTGAATAAATTTCACTGTCGGCTTTAAAAATAATTACTTGTAGATTTTTTAAAGTTACGCCTCTTTCAAGAACCGCAGTAGTCACCAAATATTTATACTTTTTGGTCCTAAAATCATCGATTATTTGTTCTCTATCTTTTCTTTGAGAATGAACTAAAAACCCTTGTTTTGCAAAGTTTTTTAATAAAAAGTATACATTTTTGCAATCAAAAATTGTTGGAACAAATATTAATAACGGTTTGCCTTTGTTTATGAATTCATTTGTTTTTTTAATCAAAAACCAATACGAAAAAATGCTTGGCATCACTTTAATTTTTGGAACAGGTATTGGTCTTCCATGATGCCTTTTAAATAAGGTTACCATTTTATTATTACCAGAATTAAATTCTTCAATTTCCTTCTTACTTGGTGTTGCACTCATTAAAATATAATGGCCTTTAATAGATCTTTTAAAAATATTGTTTAGAACTTCATTTCCTTTATAAGGAAAGGCATCAATTTCATCAAGAATTAATAAATCAAAATAGTTTTTATACCTATAAAGTTGGTGTGTTGTTAAGCAAACTTTGTCTCCAACTAGTAATGAATTATTTCCTCCATAAACGCAAGTCACTATGTAGCCCTTGAACGCACTTTCCATTCTTTTTGCAAGTTCAATTACGACGTCACGCCTAGGAATAGCAAATCCAACTGTTAATTTGTTTTTTAATGCATAGTCAATCACACGATAAACGAGTTCTGTTTTTCCAGCTCCACAAACAGCATAAATTAAAGTGTTTTTTCCTTCTTTATAATTATTTAAAACCTCTTTTGAAACTCTGTCTTGATCCTCCGTTAAAGGATAATTTAAATGAAGAATACCTTTTCTATCATATTTAATTGAGTCTTTCTCTGCATTTTCTCCAATAAAAGATATGCATTTCCTGCAATAAGGAGAACCATTTCGATAACCAATATACTTAGGATCTTCATTTCCACAAAGTTCACAAACAAATTTAATAGAAAAAACCTCCTTTCATATAAGCACGACAGGAGGTTTTCAAATTTTTTTAAAAAATCTTAAATGTTTTTTATTTATTTTCAAAATTTTTAATTGTATCTACTCTAACGCAGTGTCTACCACCAGCAAATTCTGAATTTAAAAAGATATCAATCCTTTTCAAAACATCTTCAATGCTCATATATAAAGCACCAAATGAAATCATGTTTGCATCATTATGCTCTTTGATTAATTTTGATACCACATCATCATAGCCAAGGCCACATCTAATTCCTTTTACTTTATTTGCAGCCATCATTACGCCTTCGCCACTACTACAAACAAGAATCCCTTCATCTGCTTCATGATTTGCAACTTTTTGAGCTGCATCTAATGCAAATTCAGCATAATTGCATGAATCTTTTGAAAAAGTTCCGCAATCTATAACTTCATATCCTTCATTAATTAAATGTTGTTTAATAATTTCTTTATAATCATATCCACCATGATCACATCCTAATGCAATTTTCATTATTTAATAGCCTCCATAATTTGTTCTTTTGAGATAGGTCCTTCTCTTAATATTGTAACTTCATTTCCATCAATTTTTATAACTGTGGAAGGAGATAATTTATTACACACACCCTCAACTACACCATCAATCTCGTTATTAAAATATTTAATAACTTCTTTATCGGTTAAAGCAGGGGCTTCGTTTGAAGGATTTGCACTTGGAACTAAAAGTGCACTACCTACTTTATCAATCATTTTTAATACAAATTCATCATCAGGAATTCTAAATCCAATAAATCCACTCTTCAAATCTAAATATGATGGAACGTTTTCTTTTGCTTTGGTAACAATTGTTATAGGTCCTGGCATAAATGCTTTTACTACTTTTTTAGTTGTTTCGTTTATTTCAACATAATTTTCAACTTGTTCAATTTTAGAGCACATCATCGTAAATGGTTTATTTGGAGGTCTCTTTTTTGTTTCAACAAGTCTATTAAAAGCAACTTCACTATTAGAAATAACTCCAAGTCCAAATACAGTTTCAGTAGGAAACGCAAGTATTCCACCACGAATAAGAATTTTTTCACATTCATTAATATCTTTTTTAGTTAAGTATTCCATTTTTATATCCTCGTATTATAAAAAGGTATCTTGTCAAACCATAAATATCTTTTACAAATTTATATTGTATATTTTCATTTTTAAAATATAAAGAAATTAAGGTTTTTATTTTTTCTTCTTGGTCATAATTTATTTCAAAAGCCATAATCGCATCTTTATTTAAAAATAATTTATGGCACTTGAAAAAGTATTCATAAAATGTTGTTCCATCTTCAACATAAACCGCATTCATTGGTTCATATCTTTTAACTTTTTCTTCAATGTCATTTTTATTTTCAACATAAGGTGGGTTAGAAACAAAAACATCAAATTTTTTATTAAGTTTTAAAATTGGCTCAAGTTTATCTCCAACAAACAAATGAATATTTAAGTTATTATTTTTCGCATTTAATTTTGCAACTTCAATTGCATCACTAGAAATATCAGAAGTATATACTGAAGCATCAAAAAATTCCTTTTTATAGCTTAAAGCAATGCAACCAGAACCAGTACAAATCTCTAACATGTTTTTATAATTTAAATTGTTCTCTTTTATATATTTAAATAGATTAAACATTAAACCTTCAGTTTCAGGTCTAGGGATTAAAACTCTTTTATCAACATATAATAATAGCGATAAAAAAGGTGCTTCATTTACAACATATTGAATTGGTTCTCCGTCAATTATTTTATTAAGGTTTTCGTAAAATAATTGGGGTTTTGCAAGGTTTTCATTAAAATTTAATACTAATTCCGTATAATCTTTATAGGAATTTGCATTTTCTAAAAGAAGATATATCTCACTATCAGATATATCTTTTTTAGCTTCATTTATAATTTTTTTAGCTTCATAAAAAGCATCAATATTTTTAATTGATACCATCTTTATTTCCAGCAATTTTTTGTTCTTGATCGTAATTAATTAAAGCATCAATAATAGGATCTAAATCACCATTCATAATTCTATCAAGTTGTTGAATTGTAAAACCAATTCTATGATCTGTAACTCTACTTTGTGGATAGTTATAGGTTCTAATTTTTTCGTTTCTATCACCACTACCAATTTTGCTTCTATATTGTGCTTCGGTTTTAGCTTTCTTTTCTTCTTCAGCTTGAGCTAATTTACTTGCAAGCATTTGTAAACAAATTTCATGGTTTTGAATTTGACTCTTTTCGGTTTGACAGCTAACAACAATTCCTGTTGGAATATGTGTAATTCTAACTGCAGATTCAGTTTTGTTAACGTTTTGTCCACCAGCACCTTGAGATCTATATCTATCAACTTTTAGATCTGCTGGGTTGATGTTAACTTCGTTCGTTTCAACTTGAGGCATAACAACAACTGTTGCTGTTGAAGTATGGATACGTCCATTTGCTTCTGTCTTAGGAACTCTTTGGACTCTATGGACACCACTTTCAAATTTTAATCTTGAATAAGCATCATCTCCACTAACAACAAATTGAACATAAGAATAGCCACCAAGTCCTGTAGGTGATTCATCAATAATTCTTACTTTCCAGCCCTTTGTTTCGCAGTATCTCACATACATTCTGAACAAATCACCAGCAAATAGGTTAGCTTCATCTCCACCAACTGCACCTTTGATTTCAAAAATAATGTCTTTTCCATCATTTGGATCTCTTGGCAATAATAAAACTCTTAATTCTTCTTCAACGCTTTCTTCAAGTGCTTCATTTTTCTTAAGTTCTTCTTTACCCATTTGAGCGATTTCAGGATCTTTATCGCTACACATCAATAAAGCATCATTTTTATTTTGATCGGCATATTCCCATTCACCGAATTTTTCTACTATTGGTTCAAGTTGACTTCTTTCTTTATTTAATTTCTTAAATAAATTCATATCGTTAGTTGTTTCAGGGAGTAATAAAAGGTTATCAATTTCTTCTATTCTTTTGCGGCTTGTTACCAATCTATCATGCATGTTCTTATCCATAATTTCTACCTCTCCTCTAGCAAAAAATTATACATAAATAATTAGCCTTTTTAAACAATTAAAACTCTTAAAAAAGATGATAAAAATCTAAATAAGACTAACTTTGTATAAAAAATTCTCTTTTCCTTATTATATATATAATAAATCACCCAAATTTCAACTTTTTTAATACAACGACTGTCACACAAGATTTTTTTAGTGATTTTTATAGTTTTAATTCGTGTTTATAGGTTGCTTACTTTCGTGTATAATTTAAAAAGGAATTTATTTATGTCGTATCAAGCACTTTATAGAAAATATAGAAGTAAAAACTTCGATGAATTAGTCGGACAAGATGCAATTAAGCAAACTTTAACTAATTCCTTAAAATTAGGAAAAATTTCTCACGCATATCTATTTAGCGGACCTAGAGGAACAGGAAAAACTAGTATTGCTAGACTATTCGCTAAAGCTTTAAACTGTAAAAAAGGACTTGGTGAGATTTGCAATGAATGCGATAACTGTCTTGAAATAAATTCAGGTAGCAATCCAGATGTAGTTGAAATCGATGCTGCTAGCAATAGTGGTGTTGATGAAGTTAGAAATCTTATTGATAAAGTAAAGTACGCTCCAATCAACGGAAGATATAAAGTTTATATTATTGACGAAGTTCATATGATGACAAATAGTGCATTCAATGCATTATTAAAAACACTTGAAGAACCACCAAGCTATATCGTTTTTATTCTTTGTACAACTGAACCTTATAAACTTCTTCCTACAATTTTAAGTAGATGCCAAAGATATGATTTTAAAAAAATTGATGATGAAGATTTAAAGAAACTACTAACTAGAGTTTTATTAAATGAAGGCGTCACTTGTTCAAACGAAGCTCTTAATTTAATTGTTGAATTAGCAAATGGCGGAGCAAGAGACTCACTTTCAATTCTTGATCAAGTTATTTCTTTCTGTGGAAATGATATTAACACCGAAGACATTATCAAAATGTTTGGTTTAACAACAAACAAAGAAATAATTAATCTCTTTGAACTTATCAAAAATAAAAATACATATAAAGTTATTCAAACTTATGACAACTTTGTTTCAAGAAACGTTGATGTATCTCGTTTTATAAATGAAACATTAAATTTATTAAAAGATGGATTAATTTATTTAGAAACAAGAGATAAAAACTTAATCATTTCAAGTTCAGAAGACGACGCAAAATCAATTATGATGATGTTTAATTCATCTGAATTAATGTACTTCATTGGCACATTACTCAAGTGTCAACAAGAAATGAAGACAACAAATAACCCAAATTTCTTATTTGAAATTTATCTCTTAAAATTACTAGAAATTAAACCTAAAGCATGTGTAGTTGAGCCTCAAATTGTTTCTCAAAAGCCTGCAATTTCTAGTGATAGCATCTCCAAAAACCCTGCAAAAGTCGATTATTTTCAAGAAAATAAGCCAGTTCAATCACAAGTTAAACCTGCTGTCGAACCTGCAAAAGTTCAACCAGAATTTAAGATTAGCGCTAGTAATTCTTTGCCTACTATCGCATATGATGGAGATGCAAATGAGTTAAAAATTGATCAGCTTATAAACTTAACAATCATTGCAAACAAAGATGAAAAGCGAATGCTTATTTCTAGATGGGATTCATTAAAAACTCTTTTAAATAGTCCAGCTGATGGTCCTTATGCTTCTTTACTTCTTGATTCAAAACCATACATACTTACAAATTACAATTTGATTTTAGTATGTGATACAAAGTTACCAGCAAAGAAAATAAACATTAAATCCAACCAAGAAGGACTTCAAAAAATAGTTAAAAAACTATTAGGTAGAACAGTTTCGATTTATGCATTAAATAGAGATGACTCTACCCAGTTAGTTAAAACATATTCAAACCTTGGCGAAATTAATAAGTTGCCAAATAAGAAAGATATACAAGATTCAAAGTTAATATAGGAGGAAATTATTATGAATATGCAACAAATTGTCCAACAAATGACAAAAATGCAAAGGCTTTATGAAAAAGAACACAAGCAAATTGAAGATAAAGAATATGAGTTTGTCGCTAATGGTGTTGTTAAAGTCGTTTTAAAAGGAAATTATGAATTAGTTTCAATTGAATTTATCGATAAAGATGCTGTTAAAGAAGATCCAGAAATGGTTGAAGATATGATTAAAATCGCTTATAACGGATGTAAAGAACAAATCGAGAGTGATGAACAAGCTCTCGCTGATAAATTTAAGAAAACCGCTGGTGGAGGAATGATGTTTTAATGAAAGAACTGGAAGCTATTCAAAAGCTAACAGATTCTTTTTCTTTATTTCCCTCAGTAGGATTTAAAAGTGCGGAACGTATGGCATACGCGCTTTTGGATATGTCTCAAGACGAAGTAAAGTTACTTTTAAAAAATATTGAGGAAGTTAAAACAAAAATCCATCCTTGCCCTGTTTGCGGTCTTTTAACTGAGGATGAAAAATGTTCAATTTGTTCAAGTGAAGATAGAGATCATTCTACTTGTATTGTTCTTGCTTCTCCAAAAGATGTTTTGTCTTTTGAAAAACTCGGAACATATAATGGCGTATATCATATACTTGGTGGATTAATTAGTCCTAGTAAAAATATAGGACCTGAAAACTTAAAAATTGACGAATTAATTGCTCGTATCGATAAAGAGCATATTGAAGAATTAATTATTGCAACAAATGGAACCCCTGAAGGTGAAATTACCGCTCTTTATTTGGCAAGAATTTTATCTAATAAAAATGTAAAAATTACAAGAATTGGTTATGGTATGCCAATTGGTGCTTCTTTTGAATACATTGATCCATTAACAATAGAAAAAGCACTTAAATCACGTACCAATATTAATAGCAAAAAGGAGAAATACTAATGTTTATCACATTTGAAGGCCCAGATGGCAGCGGTAAATCAACCGTTATCAAGAAAGTTTACGAAAAATTAATTAATGATGGTTATCCAATCATTTTAACTCGTGAACCAGGCGGTACTCCTATTGCTGAAAAAATTAGAAATGTCATTTTAGATAATGATAATACAGCACTCGATGCTAGAACTGAAGCTCTTCTTTATGCTGCAAGTAGAAGGCAACACCTTGTTGAAAAAATACGGCCAGCATTAAAAGAAGGCAAAATTGTTCTTTGTGATAGATTTTTAGATTCTAGCCTTGCTTATCAAGGTGGAGGAAGGCATTTAGGAATTGAAAATGTTTTAAATGTAAATCTTTTTGCAACAGAAAATACTTATCCAGATTTAACTCTTTTCTTTAATATTTCTCCTGAAGAAGGATTAAAAAGAGTATCTGCAGATAAAAAAAGAGTCGCTGATAGATTAGATAATGAAAACGAAAATTTCCATCATGATGTTTATAATGCGTTTTTAAAAGTTGTTAATGATAATAAAAATAGAATCGTTGTAATTGACGCAACTAAATCAGTTGATGAAGTTGTCGACTCAGCATATAAAATTATTAAAGATAGATTGAATGGATTACGCTAACTACTTAAAAAAATATCAGGAAGTTCCTTTTAAAATATTTCTAAATGCATTAGAAAACAACAAATTGTTCCATGCTTATCTTTTAGTTGGTGAAATTGGGACACCTCTTCTTGATGTTTCTAAGTTTTTAGCTGCTTCGATTATTGATCCAACTTCTTCACCTTTTTCAAATTTAGATAATATCGTAAGTGAGAAAGTAATGAATGAAAGTTATGAAGATCTAGTTGTTTTAGATACAAAAAAGAAACCTATAAAAATTGACGATATTAGAAATCTAGAAGAACGTTTTTATAAAACAGGTATAAATAAAATTGGAAAAAAAGTTTATATCATTAATTGTGTTGAAAATCTTGGAATTGATTCAGTAAATGCCCTTTTAAAATTTTTAGAAGAGCCAAGCGATAACACTTATGCTTTTTTAACAACTGAAAGCGAAACTAGAGTTCTTCCAACAATAAAAAGTAGGACACAAATTATCCATTTTTCTTTATTAGAAAGTTCAGTTTTAATTAAAAAAGCTGTAGAACTGGGAGCAAATCCTGAAAACGCACAAATCCTTTCATTCTTCTATAATGATGAACATGTAATTTTAGAAAAAGAAAAAGATGAACAATTTTTGCTTTTAAAAGAAATTACAATCAATTTATTAAGCAATATAAATGACAAATTAAAATTTAAAGAAGTCTTATTAAATGAAGTTCTTAAAAACGTTAAAGATAAAATAGCTGCTCGTTATTTTTTTGACTTTATAATCTTATTTTTTAAAGAAGCTGTTAAGTATAAATATAGTAAGGAAACGGACCTTGAAAATTATGTTAAAATAATAAAAGATTTATCTAATGTTAAAAATTTAGAAGATTCAATTTTGACTTTAATGAATAGTCGTAATGAAATCAATTATAACGTGAATTTAAATCTACTTATTATCAATGTTTTATTAAAGGTATTTGGTGAATAAAATGAAATTTTATATAAATATTAAATTTGGAGTTAGTAATAAAACTTATTACTTTGCAACTGATGAAGAATCACTTAAAGTTGGTGATTGTGTCGTTGTCGAAACAATAGTTGGTCTTGAAATTGGTGAAGTTGTAACTTATCCAAAAGATCTTTCTACACTTAATTTTGATAGAGAAATTAAACCTATTTTAAGAAAAGCGACAAACGAAGATATGGTTACTTTCGAGTCGAATAAAACTTTAGCTCTAGAAGCATGTTCTTTATTTGAAGATGAGGTCAAAAGATTAAATTTAAATATGAATTTAATTAGTGCTCAATACACATTAGATAGAACTAAAATTTTATTTGTTTATGTTGCAGATGATCGTGTTGATTTTAGAGAATTATTAAAAGTTCTCGCTTCTTCTTTGCATTGTAGAATTGAATTAAAGCAAATTAATAGCCGTGAAAGAGCCCAACTTGTTGGTGGACTTGGAACTTGTGGTTTCCCACTTTGCTGTACAACTTTTTTAACTCAATTTGAAGGTGTGAGTTTAAATAAAGCCAAAAACCAAATGCTTGCAATTAACATTCCTAAATTAAGTGGACAATGTGGAAAATTAATGTGTTGTTTAAAATATGAAGATGATTTATATACAGAAGCCAAAAAAGAATTTCCACCTATTAACTTTAAATTTAAATATAAGGATGAAGAATATAAAGTTTCAAGTTATAACGTATTAACAAAAGTTATTAAAATTCAAAGTCCTGAAAATGTTGAATTTATTTCTTTAGATGAATTTAAGAAAATTTCTAATGGAAAATCTAATTTTATCAAAGTTAATGATACTAAAAAGCAATCTCAAGGCATTAAAGACAATACTAATATAAATAAGGATAGTAGTAGCGTCCAAAAGAAAGATAATAACAATAATACTAACTCAAATAATAGAAATCAAAATAATAAGCCAAATCAAAGTAGACCAAATAATAGCCAAAATCAATCTTCTAAAGGTCAACAAAATAATAGAAAAGATAGTAATCCACAAAATAAGCCAAATAAGCCACAAAATAACCAAAATACTAATAAGCAAGCAAATAATCAAAATCAAAACAAACAGCAAAATAGAAATAACCAACAAAAAAGTCAAAGCAATAGGCCAAATCAAGTCTCTAACAAAAAGCCTGAGCAAAATAAACCTATTAAAGAAACTGCAAATCAAGAGCCAAGAGGTTTTGTTGGCCAATTTGAAAATCGCGATGCTTTAATTAAAAATCAAAACAAGCAACAAAATAATCCTAAAAATAGAGCTGATAACACTAAAAAGGAATAACCAAAATGTCAGGAATTCTTTATCTTGTTCCTTCTCCTATTGGGAATTTAAAGGAGGTATCACCTAGAGTCATTGAAACGCTTAATAGCGTAGATTTTGTTGCATGTGAAGACACAAGAAATACTCAAAAATTGCTTAATTTATTGGGAATAAATAAAAAATGTATTTCATGTCACGAGCATAATGAATTAATCAGTTCAAAAAATATTATCGATAATTTATTAGATGGCAAAAATTATGCTTATATGTCTGATGCAGGCTATCCATGTATTAGCGATCCTGGTCATTTATTAACAATAGAAGCAATAAAAAATAATATAAAAGTTGTTCCATTAAGTGGACCAAATGCTTTTTTAAATGCTCTTGTCGGAAGTGATGAAGATACTTCTCATTTTATCTTTTATGGTTTTTTAGATAGTAAAGAAAGTGCGAGAGAAAAAGAATTAGAAGCACTTAAAGATTTCCCTTTTACTTTAATATTTTATGAAGCACCTCATAGAATTAACGATACATTAAAATCACTTCATAAAATTCTTGGAGAAAGAAAAGTAACTATCGCAAGAGAGTTAACAAAAATGTATGAAGAATTTATTCATACCTCTTTAAATGACCTTACAAACAATCCAATCGAATTTAAAGGTGAACTTGTTTTAGTTGTTGAAGGTGCTAAAAAAGAAGAAAATAGTGGAGATTTAAAGGATATTTCTGATAAATTTAATGATTTATTAAAATTAGGTTATACAAAAAAGGATGCTATTAATATTTTAAGCACCCTTTTTAAAATTAATAAAAATGATTTAAAGAAAGAATTTATTAATAATTAGTCTTCTTTTCCTCTTTCTTTTTCTGCTTCATCTTTTTGTTCTTCTAATTCAACATCACTAAAAGGTGTAAGTCCTACACAATCATCAACTTTAATGCTGAAAGCAATTCCGCTTCCTTTTGTGTCGAGTCCAGCAGCTTTATAAATTCCTAAAAGAACTTTTTCTTTAATTTCTTCACTTACGAGGATAAATACAATTTCTTTTTCAGGTTGAATTGCAATTCCAAAAAATGAACCTAATTCTTTATTTCCTGTTCCTCTTGCAACAAAAGTTGTTCCACCTCTAGCGCCATTTTCTTTTGCAGCTTCCATTACTAAATCTGTGTATCCTTTATTAACGATAGCAACGATTAAATCATAAGAAGAATTATTTTGCTCGATCATAATTTTTTAACCTCCTTTTTAATTTTTTTATCTTTTAAAGGTAAATTTTTATTAAATAATTTTGAATTATTATCTTTTTTTACGTTTTCTTTTGCTCCTGCTATAAATCTATATGCAAGTACGCCAGCAATTGAGTCCATTTCAAAGCTGAACGCAACGCCTTTAGCATTCTTTGAGACTTTAAATCTCTCTTCAGTTATTTTTTTTAGTTCTGGAATAACACTTTCTTTAACTAAACTTAAAATAATATCTTTTTTAGTTTCGCCAATGCCTAAAAAGTCATAAATATCTTTTGTAGCAGTTCCTGTTCCTAAAATAACAAATGAAGCGCCTACACCAATTTCATCAAATTTTTTAACATAAAAATCACTTTGATATCTATTAACAATTATGCAAAAAACTTTAAGCTTTTCGATTTTATGTTCTTCATCGTAAGCTTTCTTTGCAACTTCTTCTTTTTTGTTGTTTTTCATAATAGCCATATTAATTACCTAAAAATGAATAATTTGACAATCGTCTGCTTCTCTAACTTTTTTCTTAGCAGCTTTGTAGGCAAGTTTTGTTTTAATAATTGAAATAAGACCTACAAGTTGAATTGCAATCGGAGGAACACCACTAATTAATCCAACGACACCAAATCCACTTCCTGATCCAAGTGATTCGGAAATACCAATAATAAATGGTAAAACAAAGCAGCTTGCCATTGTTCCGCTTGCAACTCCACCAGAGTCGAAAGCAACAGCCGTATAAATATCAGGAACTGTAAATGTTAAAAATAAACTTAATATATATAAAGGAACAAGGTAATAAGCAATTGGGAAAGATCCACATAATTCTCTAATAACAGCAAGAACAATAGCTGTTGCAACTCCGATACAAAGTGCGATTAACATCGTTCTTTTTTTAATTGTACCACCACTAATTTCTTCGACTTGTTCATTTAAAATGTGAATACCAGGTTCAACAAGAACAACGGCAAGTCCTATAACAATAGCGAGTAAGATTAATAAATAATAATATTGTCCAGAATATTCAGGTTTACTTAATGACATACCAAGTGTGTATCCAATTGGAATAAGTCCGAATTTAGCAGCGACTAAGAAAACTGATAAGCCTACAAATGTGTATAAAAATCCTAAACAAATTCTAAATAATTCTTTTTTATAAAGTTTTATGAAAATAAATTGGTAAATTATAAAGAAAACAAAGATTGGTAAAATTGCGAGTAGAACTTCAATTGTTGTAATTTTAATAACTTCAACAAGAGGAGTATTAATATCAATTGAATTTTTTAATTGAGAAAAATCTTGTGATTGAGATAAAAATAAGAATAAAACCATTGAAGATAATAATGGTCCAATTGAACATAGTCCAGTAATACCAAATGAGTCACTCGAACTATTTTTACCACCTCTAACGCTAGCAACACCAGCACCAAAAGTTAATAAGAAAGGAACAGTTACAGGCCCAGTTGTAACACCACCAGAATCAAAAGCGATCGAAATAATTGCGTCTCCACCTTTTCCTTCAAATAAACACGCAAAGCCGAAAACAATAGCATAAAAGAACATTATCCAAAGTTTTAAACTCTTTTGGAAAATAATTCTCATTAAACCAATAATCAAAAATATTCCAACGCCAACTCCAATTGTGACTTTTAGAATCCAGGCGTTAACGTATTTATTTAATAAATCACCTAAAACAGTTAAATCTGGTTCAGCAAGAGTAATCATCATGCCAAGCAAAAAAGCAATTACAGCCATAAAAATTATGGATTGTTTTTTAGTAACACTTGCACCAATATAATGCCCAACTTTACTCATTGCAACGTCACTTCCAAGTGAAAAAAGCGCCATGCCAAAAATTAAAGCAATAAGTGAGATCAAAAATGTAATTAATTCATTCGTTGTTATTGATTCACTTGGAACTATTGAAGAATATTGTAAACAAAAAAGAATGATTACAAGAATCGAGATAGGAATAACGCTAATAAAAGCTTCAATTAATTTGCTTTTTGCCTCTTTTAACATGTCCTTATTATAAAATAAGAAAAGGTATTAATTAAAGTGCTTTTTGCAATTATTTTGTCTCTTTTTAGCGACATTTTCAGGCTTTTTTGTATAGTCTGGATTTTTCATTAAAGTTAAGAATTCATCAGGCATTCTTACCTTTAATTTATATACTTTTTTAGTGATAGGGTTTGTCACATCAAGTTCATATGCGTGTAAGCAAAGTCTATTAATTGGGTTTTCAGGTTCACCATATTTATCATCACCTAAAACATAGTGACCTAAACTTCCGAGAGTGACACGAATTTGATTCTTTTTTCCTGTTAAAATATTTACATTAACAAGGCTATATTTGCTATTTTCTTTAATTACTTTATATTCAGTAATGCACTTCTTTCCATCTTTGTCTTTAGGACTTGTGACAAACATTAAATTTAAAGAATTTTGTTTAAGATAATTAACGATTTTATCTTCTTTTTTGGCGAATATTCCTTCGCAAACTGCATAATATCCTCTTTTTAAAACAAGTTCATTCCAATTATCTTGGAATAAATCACGTATCTTTTCATTTTTAGCAAAAATTAAAACGCCACTTGTCTCTTTATCAAGTCTATGGACAACAAAAATTCTATTATGTTTGTCTTTTGCTTGAACATAATCCATAACAAGTCGATAAGCAGTCTTAGATTTTTCTTTATCACTTTGAACACTTAATAGACCATAAGGCTTGTTGATAGCAATAATGTCTTCATCTTCAAAGATGATAGGTAATTTTTCTTGTGCTTTTTTTCTTATTGGATTTTTAGAAATAATTAATGTGTCTCCAGGAGACAACAAAAAATTAAATTGAGTGACTGCAGCGCCATCAATAGAAACTAATCTATGCGATAGAAGATTTTTTGCATTATTTCTAGAAAAATGTAATTCCTCAATTAAATAAGTTAAAAGTTCAGCGCTTCTTTTAACTTTAAATTCTTTAATATCAAGTTTTTTACGTGATTCGTATAAATCTTCTTTATTTTTTGTTCTTGCTTTTAAATTTTCTTTATAATTTTTATTCATGTTTATCTTTTTGTATCTTTACTAGCTGTTATGAATCCTAAAAATAATGGATGTGGTTGTAATGGTCTTGATAAAAATTCTGGATGGAATTGTGATGCAACAAAGAATGGATGATTCTTAAGTTCAATAATTTCAACTAAATTTGTTTGAGGATTAACTCCTGAAACTACAAGATTACCATCATTAAATGCATTACGATATTCATTATTAAATTCATATCTATGTCTATGTCTTTCTCTAATTAAATCTTTTTGATAAAGTTCATGAGCCTTTGTTCCTTTAATGAGTTCACAATCATATTCGCCAAGTCTCATTGTTCCACCCATCTTAATTCCTTTATATTGATCTGGTAAATAATCAATAATTTTATATTTACAGTTTGGATTAAATTCAGTACTATTAGCGCCTTCAAGTTTCAAAACATTACGTGCATATTCAATTAATGAAAGTTGCATACCAAGGCAAATTCCAAGGAATGGAATGTTGTGTGTTCTTGCATAATTTATTGCTAATATTTTTCCTTCAATTCCTCTATTGCCAAATCCACCAGGAACAATAATTCCTTGTGCATCTTTTAGCATATCATCAATATTATTTTCTGATAAAACTTCACTACTTACCCAATCAATATCAATTTTTGAATCAACAGCATAACCAGCAAATGTTAAAGATTGAGCAACAGAAATATAAGCATCATGTAAATCAACATATTTTCCAACAAGTGCAATTCTAATTCTATTTTTTAATGATTTAATTTTAAAAATTAAGTCAATCCAATCATCCATATTTGCGAATTTTGCACAATTAAGTTTTAAATGGTCAACAATTAAATCATCTAAATGTTGTTTTTGAAGATTTAATGCAACTTGATAAATAATTGGAACATCTTTAACACAAATAACAGCTTTGTCACTTACGTTACAGAATAAAGCGACTTTTTGTCTACTTGCTTCATCGATATCAACTTCGCATCTTAAAAGTAATGCATCTGGTTGAATTCCAAGTCCAGTTAATTCTTTTACACTATGTTGAGTAGGTTTTGTTTTTATTTCACCAGTAGTTTTTAAAAATGGAACGAGTGTATTATGAACAAAGAAAGTATTTTCATATCCTAATTCTCTTCTTAATTGTCTAATTGCTTCTAAGAAAGGTTGTGATTCGATATCACCAACGGTTCCACCTATTTCAACGATGCAAACATCCGTATCACCTTTAGCATTGAAACCATCAAATAATCTCTTTTTAATTTCATTTGTAATATGAGGAATAATTTGAATTGTAGCGCCTAAATATTCGCCATTTCTTTCTTTTTCAAGAACTGTAGAATAAACTTTTCCACTTGTAACGCTACTTTCTTTAGTTAAGGAAGTATTAATAATTCTTTCATAGTGGCCTAAATCAAGGTCAGTTTCTGCTCCGTCCTTTGTTACGAAAACTTCACCATGTTGATATGGTGACATTGTACCTGGATCAATATTTAGATAAGGATCTAATTTAATTGAGAAAATATTTAATCCTCTTCTTTTTAATAATCTTCCAATACTTGCTGCACTAATTCCTTTTCCAAGGCTTGATACAACTCCGCCTGTAACAAAAATAAACTTCATTTCTTTCTTCATAACTCACTCCAAATAATATTAGCTCTATGTAAAATAAAAAACGGGTTGCCCTTATCTATTCTAATAGAAGGCAACCTCTTTTTCTATCATTTTTTTAAATAAATTTTAGGCAACTTTATCCATTGCTAGTGCTGCTGCGCCGATGATTCCTGCTTCGTTTTTAAGTCCAGCAACTTTAATTTCAACGATAGGTGTATTTTTATATCCATAATTTCTATCAACACAATATTTTTTAATCTTGTTGATTAAATAGTCTTCTTGGTTAGATACTCCACCACCAATTAAAATAACTTCTGGTCTAAAAATATTACAATAATTTAAGATGCCTTCACTTAAATATTTAACATATGTATCGACTACTTTATTAGCACTTTCATCACCTTTTTTAGCACATTCAAAACTTGTTAAACCATTAACTTTTTCTAGATCACCACCAGCATATTCCCACATCATGCTTTCTTTATTATTCATCATTTCATCTTTAGTTAATTTTAATAAAGCTGTTGCACTAGCATATGTTTCGTAGCATCCTTTTCTACCACAGTTACATTGATTTCCGTCAACTACAATAACAGCATGACCTAGTTCGGTACCTTTTCCATCTTTTCCTTCAAAAAGTTTATCGTTAATGACAACTCCACCACCAATTCCAGTTCCAAGAGTTAATAAAATTGCATCATGGTATCCTTTTGCAGCACCAAATCTAACTTCACCAAGTGTAGCAACGTTTGCATCGTTAGAAATAAAAACAGGGAGTCCTAATGTTTTTAAATATTCAACAACATGCACATCTTCTATATTTAAATTACATGCGTAGTCAATAATTCCTCTTGTAGAGTCGATAGCACCTGGAATTCCAAATCCAATAGCTTTAACATCTAAGCCATTGCTTGCAGCATATCCTGTAAGTTTAAGAAGAAGCGCTTTAACATCTTCTAAAAAACTCTCTTTCCCAAGTGTAGCACATTTTGTTTTTATTACATCTTTATGCAAAATATTTCCTTCTAAATCAACTAAACCTGCTTTAATTGACATACCGCCAACATCAACACCAATATAAACTTCTTTCATGTTAAAACCTCGTTGTAATAATTATAAAAATTTAAGACTAAAAAGTATAGTTTATTAAAATAAAAGATACCTATATTTTTTAATTTATTTACTAGGAATTATTCAAAAATAATTTGAATTTCATGCACTTCTCTATATGGAATTTCATACAGTTACTATATTGAAATCCATATACTTTTTGCTCAAAAATTTCATATTTTCTTAAATGTAGGGGTTTTTGAATAAAAAATTTCACTAAAAGTAAGTAAAAAGGCCTGCAAAACGCAGACCTTTTTATACTAATTTTTAAACGATTATTTCTTTGAAGAACCTTCAACAGCTTTTGTTTTTTCTTTAAGATCTTCTGTTAAATCCCAGTTTTCAAATCCTTCTGTATGTGGCAAATAAACATTCCATCCATTAAGTTCATTTAACTTAAATTTAATATTTTCACCACTTACTTTTAAGATATGTCCACCTTTGCTTAAGTCTTTGCTTAAGAAATGGATGTGCCATCCTGGAAGATTCATTCCTTCTACATAGTTTGGGCAGTAAACACCAATTACATATCCTTCAACATCATGATATTCAAATTCTCTTTGATCGCATGCAACTTTATATAATGGTTCATATGGTTCTTCTTGTTTAAAGCAAGATCTAACTCTTACATTAAATTTTCCTTCCATTTTAATCATATAGAAGAAATTATGAGAACCTAAATATTGTTCCATTTCTTTTTTGAATTCTTCAATTGAGTTAAATGAAACTTCATTTTCAGCAACGTTTTCATCGAAATGGCAAACTGTAGAAAATGGTAATGTATCACTGCTCTTCATTTCACTAACTTCACCATTAGCTCTTCCGTTATATGCATGTCCGTTGAATATAATAGCTTCTCCATCGAGACCATTATATGTACCAATACCAACATTTCCTTCTTTTAATAAATCTTTAACTGAAACACTTCCATGATAGTCACCCATCATTAAGCTATTTAATGTACCAACTTGAAATAATTTATTTTCTTTCATAAAGTAAGCCTCCTAATTTATTTACTTTGGTCATTTGTATTTACATCTTCCTTATGTGATTTAAGATGAAATACTTTTTTAAATATTTCATGATTATGATGGTGTGTACGATACATACCATTTTCATCATAAACAGCAGCAAGAAGTTCTGGATGGTCTTTTTCAAAAACTCTCTTAGGATCAGCCATCTTTTCTCCTTGATGTGATTTAAAGTAATGATTCATAGTCCATTTTGTAAAGAACGGATCAAGAATATTTGTTATTAATAAGACAATTGCTAGAATTAAAACTCCGTTATCTGCCATATTTTGTGTGTATAAATTGCTTCCACTAAATGTATAATTTACAAACATTAGTGGAATACTTAATGCAACACCTGCTAAAGATGAGCTACCAATTGAAGCGTATCCTGGTCTCTTTAGAGCAAATCTATCAACAATATAAGGAATAATAATAGTTACAGCCCAGAATATTAAGATTAATACGATAGCGCCTACCCAAATCATTCCATTTGTGAATGCTTGTGCAAGGTTGATTGTTGAGCCGAATTGGAATCCTAAGAATGGTAATAAGATTGCGTTACCACCTTTAAATACTTCTCTAATTTTTGGATCAAGGTTGCCTAAAACAAAACCTAATATAAATGGTAAAAGTAATGAGATAATTTGCATGATTTTACCAATCATACCAGCATCACCTTTTGATGTACCAAAGCATGAAATTACAATGAATGGTAATAAAGGCATTGAGAAGATAAGCATAATTGGGAATGTAGCTCTATCACTGTTATCAGCATATGGTGGAATAATTCCCATATAAAGTGCAGCGTTAGCACTTGTAATACAAACGCAGAAAGTTACAGGGTCAATACCAAGGAAACCATCTGGGCAGAATATAAATACTAATACACTAATTATATAAGCAGGGAGTAATCTAGCTAATATAATCCAAATTCCTCTTTTGAAAACTTCTACGAAGTCATGAGGTTTAATCATTGTTCCTGTACAGAATAACATTAAACCAATAACAAGCATTTGACCTGTTTTACCAAAGAGGTCTTTCATTGGGTTTCCTAAATATTCCCAAAGTGTTAATCCTTTTCCAAATTCACCAGTTCCAAGTCCACAAGCAATACAAATTGAACAAATAATTGCACTAATTACAAGTGGAACGAACATAGTTCCTGCTGGAATCTTGTTTAAGAATTTCCAAATTCCGATTCCGTTAAATTTCTTTTTTTCTTTTATTTCTTCCATAAACACATACTCACGAATTATTTTTTGCTATCTAAGAATTCGTGTCCTAATCTATCACAAAGTAAAATAGCATCTTTAAGTTCTTCGACTGTTACATCTCCACTTAAATTATGAATGCTTTCACCTTTTGCACAACTTGCTTCACTAATTTTAAGAGCATCGCTGTCTTCAACTCCAATTTCTTCAAGAGTTAATGGTAATCCAACTGAATACATAAAGTCTCTAACTTCATTAAATTCTTTTGGATTTGCGTTTTCTAATAATAATTGAACAAGTGTACCATAAGCAACACAATTACCATGCATTGCAGTCTTCTTTCCTAATGATGTAACACCATTATAGAAACTATGAGCTACACATAATCCACCATTATCAGCACCAACACCACTTAAATAAGTATTTGCTTCAATAATTGCGTTGAGTTCTGGTGTAACTAATTGGTTATTAACACTAATAAGAGCTTTTTTGCCATCTTTTATTAATGTTTCATAACAGAGTTTGCAAAGAGCCATAGCACTTAATGTAATTCCACCATTTTCAAGTGATTTTGATGATGTCTTTACACATGCTCTAGCTTCAAAATATGTTCCTAAAGCATCACCCATACCTGCAACTAAGAATTTAGCTGGTGATTTTGGAATAACACCACTATCTACAATAACCAAATCTGGGTTATTAGGATAGAATAAATAAGAATTAAATGAATGATCATCGTTATAAATAACACTTAATCCTGTGCATGGAGCATCTGTTGCACAAACTGTTGGAATGATTGCAACTCTCTTCTTCATATAATAAGCAGTTGCTTTTGCTGTATCGATAGCACTTCCGCCACCTATACCCACAACTACATCAATATTTTCATTTTTGACAATTTCTTCCATCTTTTTGATTTCACCTACTGATGAGATTCCACCAAAAATTTCATAATGTCTTACTGCTTTGCTCCCTTTAAATGATTCTTCAACTAAATCATGAACAGCGTTATAACCACTGTGTGAGCAAACAAATAAGAATTTTTTACCAAAATCTTTTGAATTTTCATAGAACTTCTTTAAAGCATCTTTACCTTGAACGTATTTCAAAGGAGCTCTCATAAGTAATAAGTCTTTCATATTTCTTCCTCCGACTGACATAAATATTAGACCTTTGAATGTTGAAAAAAAGATATTTTAAGACTAAAATTTTTATAATTTATTGTGCTCGGAGACCAATTATGCTTGATGCTTTAAAATTATTAGAGATTGATGAAAAATCGAATAAATTGTCTGATTTATTGAAAAATTCATATGAACTATTTGAATCTACTGTCGTTGCAATCGATGAAAACTATAGATTATTAGCTCATTTTTCGCCAAATAATGTTAAATTAGGTCCAACATACCTAAAAAGTATTGAGGATGGTTTTTGGTCGCTTGAACTTATTAATAAGATAAATAGTTCATTAAAAGAAAGTAAAAATATGAGAACATTTGTTACTTTTGATAGTGTAGAAAGACTGTTTATAAAACTTGAGTCTAACGGAAAAGAAATTGGATATTTAGTCTTCATAGAAAACGGAAAAAGTTTAAAAAATTTTGATGAAGATACCTTAAATCATTTTATTAAATTAGTTATTAAACATATAAAAATTGAAAGCTCATCTACAAGAAATAAAAATATGAAGTCTCTTTTTGAAGCACTTTTAAATGATGAAATTCTTAGCGAAGATATTTTCATAGATAGATATAAAAGAATAAATTTCGATAAAAAAATTTCTTATCAAATGTTAATCATCGATATGTCTATCATAGATCCTAAATATTTTAAATCTATTGAAGTTAATCTCCCTAACTGCTTTAAAAATATGATAAGCATATATAAAGACAATTATTTAGTTTGTTTTATTTCTAGCTCTTACGATAAAGAGAAATTAAATTCGTTTTTCTTTGAAAATAAAATTTATGGGTTAATTTCAAAACCAATACTTTCTCTATTTACAATTCCTACACTTTTTACAATTCAAAAAAAGTTACTTAAATTTTTAATAAGTGCGAGTAATGAATATATTCTTTATGATGAATCAGATTATTGTACGCTCTCTTCAATTGTTGCAATTGATAACAATCTCATTTTGCTTTCCTTTATTCATGAAGATATCATTAAATTATTAAAATATGATTTAAAAAATAACGACTCACTTTGTAAAACTCTCTATTATTATTTAGCTAATTTCAAGAGTTTAAAAGAGACGAGTAAGGATGTTTTTCTTCATAAAAACACAATTACATATAGACTTGATAAGATAAAAGAAATCATAGAAGATGATTTATCTAATTCAAAAAAGGATAATAATTACTATATATCTTTAGAAATTGTTGGCTATTTATTAGATAAGAAATTTGATTTTAAAAAATATATTTTCAAATAATTTATAGAAAACCCTGCAAAACTCAACTATTTTTGAGTCTATAAGGTAATTTTGCTTAATTGGTGGAGATGCAGGGAGTTGAACCCTGGTCCACAAGTATATCTACAGTGGCTACTACAGTTTAGTGAATGTTTTAAATTTCACGACTTATCAAACCTCACAAACTTTACATCGCTAGATTATATTTTTTCGTCCTAATTCTATAATCATCGAATTAAGCTTATCTTCTTTTTATGAGAAGCTTTAGATAACAAGAAGCCAATTATCTAAGCTCCCGCAAACTCTATAGTGAGTGCTGATTAAGCAGCAAATGCGTAGTTATAATTTCTGTTGCCAGATAATTTTAGATTGTGATTACGTCACAACTCGACTGCAACCAGTGCCAATTTACTTGTGTCGAAGCCAAGACATCCCCAAGTGAGTAAATATTATTTCTTTTTTTGTAGCCAGTCAATCAATTTAGGACAATTTGTTTTTATTTGTTTATAATTTATTAATAGTATATACTATTAAAGCGTTTTATGAGGATTTAAAATGAGTAAAAGTACAAAAGCAAAAGTTATTAAAAATAAGAAAAAGTTTAATTTCGGAAAAGTAGTTCCTTTCCTAAAAACTCTATACAAAAATGATGCTGTCATTGAAGTTTCAGCATCAACAAAATGGTATTGGTCAATCTTTGTGTTTATTTTTTCTACATTAGTTTCGATCATTCCTTCTACTGTTCAAGCAAGTCAAATTGTTGGTTCAAATGTTTTAACAAATTCACACGATGCATTTGAAAATGGTCTTTGTGATTATGTTGAAAATTCAACTGATAAAGAAATTATTACAATTGATCCTTCAGGAAAAGTATCTTCAACACAAACTGAAAAATATTATGATTCTTATTTCCAAAAAGATTCAGTTGCGGATAAAATCTTAAAACCAGTTTATACATATAAAGCAAAAAATGATATCACTGGTTCAGTCTCGAACATTCTTGATATCTATGTTTATGATGGAAATGAGATTAATGAATCAAGTGCAGTTTCAAAAGAATTAAATGGCATCATCAATTCAAACACAAATTTTGCTGATGGTTTAGTTACTGATGAAGCAGTTAAATATACAAGAACAAATTCATTTATCTTATTTGCTAATGGCATCTTCTATTGCCGTACCTATGTTAATGGAACAGCAAGTGCTACTTTAAGTGGTGATTATGAATTTGTTAACGAAGCATTTGATTTTGCAAAATCTTCTTATACTTTAAAACAAATTTTAACAAATAATGGAAAAGTGACTGATGTTAAAACATTAGAAAATAGAAAAAGTGTTTATAACAATTTTGGTTCATTCTGCGATAAAGTTTATGTAAATACTGGTTGGCGTTCAACTTGGACAACATTTGGAATTTATTGTGCACTTAACGGTGGAATTATGATTATCATGGGTCTTGTTGTCTTCTTAATGACAAGAGGCAAAAATAATCCTAATAGAACAATTAAGTTCTTACAATCATATAGCATTGCATTCTGGTCATCTGCTAGCCCAGCAATTCTTACTTTAATGATAGGATTTATGATTCCAAGTTTCTCAATGATGGCATTCATCGTAATGTATGCATTTAGAATTATGTTCTTATCAACAAAACAACTTAGACCAACTTATCAAGCAAAATAAAAGTTATTAATGAATTTAAAAAAGTCGTATCAACTAAGACACGACTTTTTTTAATCTTTCCAATCACTATGTGGGTTACTTTTATTATCAAATGATAAGCCTATTTCACCAAGTACATCTTCTAATTCTCTATAATAGTATGAATCATCATATACAACTGGCATTTCATAATCTGCAGTAAATATTATTCTTTTATTTCTTTTAACAATATTTATCATTGTTTCAATAATTGAATCATATTGTTTCATAAAGTGATCTTTAGCATACCTTAATTGAGTATAAAAATTGGGTTCTATAAAAAATCTTTCACCTGTTTCTAACTCAAATAAAGCAATATTTGGATATCTTTCATCTTCTATTCTTTTATAATTTTTAAATTCTTCGAATTCCATTTTATTCTCCTAATGATGATAACTTTCATTGTTAATAATTTTAAAACTTCTATATATCTGTTCAAGCAAAATCACTCGTGTCATTTGATGAGTGAATGTTAATTGGGATAAACATATTTTTTCATTTGCTACTTTTCTTAAATCATTTGATAAGCCAAGGGTACCTCCAATTACAAAATTTATTGGGGATACTCCTTTTTTAATGAGGTCATTTAAGTAATTGGAAAATTCTAAACTATCAAATTCTTTCCCATGAAGATCAATTAAAGAAATATATTCACCTTCTTTTATTCTTTTTAGCATATTAGTGCCTTCAATTTTAAGAACATCTTCAGGTGTCGCACTTTGAATTTTACATTCATTGCATTCAACAATTGAAACCTTAGCAAATCTCGATAAGCGTTTCATATATTCATTTATTGCATCTTTATAAAACGATTCTTTTATTGTTCCAATACATACAATATTAATTTTTATCATAAATCCACACTCTCATATTGCTTTGCGCATTTAAGAATAATCTTAGATAAATCAACTTTATTTTCTAACAATATTTCTTTATAAGTTTTTAGTGCTTTTTCCTCCGTATTACATTCTTCACTTAAGTGAGCAAGTATAATTTCTTTTGTATTATTTCCTATTAAAGTTGAAAGATAATGTGCACTTTCATCATTTGACAAATGACCTTTTAAACCATGTATTCTATTTTTTAAAAATATAGGTCTAGAGCTTTCATAAAGCATGTCTGTATCATGATTGGATTCGATAATATAATAAGTTGCGTTCTTCATTAGCTTTAATGTCTTTTTAGTTAATTTTCCTGAATCAGTTAAATAAACTAAACTTTCTCCATCACACTCAATTAAATAACCACAATTCCCTTTTGTTGCATCATGAGATGTTTTAAGAGGAGTAATTTTAAAATCTTTGAAATTATATTTTGTATAATTATCAAGCTCATTATTTTCATTTTCCCCGCAAACATCAACTAAACCATATCTTTTTTCTCTAGAAATTAAAGAAAAATTTTTTATATGATCAGTGTGATTATGAGTGAAAAAGGCAAAATCAATATCTTTAATATTTAATCCAATCTCATCTAATCCATGTAAAAACATAGATTTATCAACACCCAAATCTATTAAAATAATTGTCTTTTTTGAATAAATAATGGTAGCGTTTCCTTTAGAACCACTACCAATAACATGCGCATTAATCATCAATATCTTTAAATGAAGCGTATTTATTCATTTCATTAGCAACTCTATTATCTGGTGTTGAGAATCTACCAAACGATTTTAAGAAGAATAAAGAAGTACTTCCAGTACGACCGCTTCTGTTTTTAGCAATTAAAATTTCAACAACGTCTGCTTTGTTCTCGTTTTGAGGTTTTGGTTGTGGTTGAACTGGTGCTTGTTGCTCTGCATTTTCTCCATCTTTACCATATTTTTTATCTTTTTTACCACTTAAACTAATGCCTTGATCTTCATAATATGCAGGTCTATACATAAAAAGAACCTTATCAGCATCTTGTTCAATAGCACCACTACTTCTTAAGTCACTCATTTGAGGCTTTTTATCATCACGAGCTTCAACTTGTCTATTTAATTGAGCAAGGCAAAGAATTGGACACTCTAAATCCATTGCACATTTTTTAAGTCTTCTTGAGAAATATGCAATTTTTGCTTGTTCGTTATCTTTAAATACGTTTTTAGGATCATCAATTAAACCAATATAGTCAATAACAATTAATCCAAGATCACCTTTTGAATCTTTTAATTTCTTAGATTTTAAAACAATATCATCTATTGAAGAGCCACTACTATCATCAATGTAAATAGGAACGGTAGCGACTTCATTTTCAACTTCTTTAAGTTTCAATCTTTGCTCTTTAGTTAAAATGCTCTTTTGAATCGAGTCATAATTTATACTACTTTGATAGGCAAAGAGTCTTTTTACAATCATGTCATTAGACATTTCAAGAGAGAAAATTGCAACAGGTCTATTTGTATTATTTGCAGCATTATAAGCAATGTTTAAAGCAAGAGCGGATTTACCAACAGAAGGTCTTGCAGCAAGGATAATAATTTCACCTTTGTTCATTCCGTTTGTCATAGCATCAAGGTTTTTAAATCCAGTAGGAATACCAGTAATTGTTCCTTCAACACCATAACTCGATTGAATAATTTGCCCAACTTTTCTAGCTGCTTCGCTTACAGAAACAAAACCACTAATTTTTCTTTGCTCACAAATTTTATTTATTCTTTGTTCACATTGGCCAACAAAAGCATTAATATCTTCAATTTCAGTATTCTCATATTCGTTTTCAATTTTGCCAATTTCCATTAATAAATTACGCAAAAGTGTCTTTTCTTGTAAGTTTTTGATATAAAAATCAATATTGCTAAATGTAGTAACGCAATTTGCTAATTCAACTAAATAATCGACTCCACCAACAATTGTTATTTCTTTTGTGTTTTCAAGAAAACTTGTAACAGTTGTAATATCAATTGCATTTCCAGCATCATAAAGTGCTCTCATTGCTTTAAAGATAATTTTGTTTTTTCCATTATCCGCAAAGAAATCATCTTCAGATAAAGTTGCTAAAATGTCGGATGACTTTCTAGCATCCATCAAACAAATACCTAATAAAGTTTTTTCACTATAAACATCTGTTGGGAGGTTCTTAACCATTTTTATTCCTCAATTAAATGGACTCTAATTGTAGCAACTACACCTTTATAAAGTTCAATTTTAAGATTTGTAAAGCCAAAAGCATTAAGTGGATATTTATCAATAAATTTTCTCTTATCGATAACAATTCCATATTTGTCTTTTAATTCTTTTTCAACTTCTTTTGTAGAAATACTTCCTGCTGGAGTTTTATCTGCGTGAGCTTTTAATTTAAATTCAACTACAATCTTTTCAAGCTTTTCTTTATTAGCAAGAGCTTCAGCTTTTAACGCTTCTTGTTTTTTAGCTTCAGCCTCATTTTCTTTCTTTAATTGAGCTAAACTGTCTTCGGTTTTCTTGATAACTAATCCTTTAGGAATTAAAAAATTTGTAGCATAACCATCAGAAACTTTTTTGCTTTCGCCTTTTTTACCGATGCCTTTAATATCTTTTAATAAAATAACTTCCATAATTATTCTCCTTTATCTTTATCAATTTTAGCTTGACTTAAATTATTCGCTAAAACATTTAAGAGTTGTTCTTCTGCGTTCTTAAGTGTTGTATCTTTTAATAATGCTGCAGCCATTGAGAAGTGGCCACCACCGCCAAGTTTTTCACAAAGTGTTTGAACATTAATTGTGCCATCACTTCTAGCACTAATTTTAATTTCGTTTTCTGAAACTTTACCAATAACAAATACAGCATAGATTCCTTTTAATTGAATACAAGCGTTAGCAGCTTTAGCAAGTGTAGATTGCTCATATGGTTCAGGATCAGGCCCGATACAATAAACTACTCCATAATAAGGTGTCTTCATAGAAGCAACAATCTTGTTAATTAATAAATATTCTTCATATTCATCCTTTAATAAATCATCTGCTTTAGCATTATCTGCACCTTTTTCTTTTAAAATCATACTAGCCTCAAAAGTTCTTAGGCCAACTGTTTTAGATTTATAAAAACCAGTATCAAGGAAAATTCCACTTAACATAATAGTTGCAATTCTAGGTTCAACATTAATCGGTTCTTTTTCACTATTATATTTAACCATTTCAACAACAAGTTCACTTGCACTAGATGCACTTGCATCAATTTGAACAAGCACTGGTTTTTCAATAAAGTCTTCCGCTCTTCTATGGTGATCAATAACAACTACTTTTTCAGCTTTTTCTAATACTTCAGGACACATTGTCATTTTAGGTCTAGAAATATCGCAAACTACAACAAGCGTTTGAGGTTTAACTTTATCAACTGCATCTCTTTTGTTTATAAAATATTTATCAAATTCATCTTTTGTAAACATTGTAGTTATGGCGCCACGTGTTTTTCTTTCAGTAAATTTTGAATCATAAACAACATGAGCATTTTTTCCACAATAATTACAAATTTCAAGAACGCCAAGCGAACTCCCTAACGCATCCATGTCCATATTTGTATGTCCCATAATGATTACGTTTGAGCTCTTTCTAATTAATGTCATTAAGGCATTCGAGAATTCTCTAACTTTAACTTTATTAGTACTTTCGATCGCGTTACTCTTACCGCCAAAGTATTCAAGTTCACTACCATATTTTGAAACAACAGCTTGGTCTCCACCTCTACTCATAGCAATTTCGATTGCGTTACTTGCCATTTCATTTAATTTAGTAACATCAGGGAAATCATGAGCAAATCCAATTGATAAAGTAGGTTTAATTTCATCGTGAAATTCAATTTTCTTAACACTATCGAGAATCGAAAATTTGTCTTGTTCCATCTTAAATAATGATGTGTAATTGCAAACAGCAAAATAAGAGTCACTTCTTATAGCTCGTAAAAGAATATTATAATCTCTAGCATATTCAGTAATTATTGATTTAACTTTAACAATTAAATCAGTATTTTCTTCATTGATTGCTGTAATATCGTTATAGTTATCGATATTAATAATACCAATACAAGTTGCTTGTTCTACACGTGTCTTATATAAAGTTTCATAATCGGATACATCTTTAAAAATAAATAAACCAGCAGATCTCAAGAATTTTACACTATAATCAACTCCAGAAATGTTAACATTCATAACATTTCCCTTTTCTTTATCAATGAAATCTTTTAATTTAGGACACCATTCATAAATATTGTCGTTAATTAAATTAAGAGAACGTTGAATAAATAGATCACTTTCCCAAAGAATAGTTCCATCTTCGTCAGTGACTAAAAATCCTAGTTTACCAAAAAGATAAGCTTCTTGAATATCACTGCCTATAATGTCGCTTGTTCTAATATCGGTTTCTTTTCTAATTCTTATAACAGCAAATAAAATTCGCCATATATAAAAACAATCAAGGATTCCTATGATAGAGCAAAAATAAGCAATGTGTTCTGGAAGGACTACTTTGTCCATATCCCAAGTGTTAAATAAATAAAGTGTTAAAAAAGTTCCAATCAATATTAATTGAATTAACGTAACAATAAGAACTTCTATTTTTAAGTGGTTAATTTTCTTCTGCATAAATTAATATATATTATATATTATTTATGAAGATTTATGAAATAAACGATTAATGTTTTTCTAGAGTAAGAGATTAACTCACAACGAATTGTCTATAGAAAAAGGTTTTCTTGATATTATAATTAAACATATGAAGATAAAGCCCAACATTTTCATAGAATTTTTAGCTTATTTAAAAATAAAGTCATTGCAAACAAAGAGTGATGAAGAGTTTTATGATATCGCATTTACTTACGAAATAATGAATGCAGGTGCAGAATTATCTTTTTATAACGCTTTATCTGATAAAGATTTATCAAAAAATCATCAAATTTTACTATATAGAAAAATACTTGAAGCCATGGTTTTACGTATGCTCCCTCAATTATTTGAATTTTCAAAAGAAAACTTTAGACTCTTTAAGTGGCATGTTAATCACATTGACGTTGGGGCTAAAGAATGCGAAAAATATAGGAAATTATTAAAATTAAGCAAATCTTGTGACATCAAAAAGGCAATAAAGCAAAATCCATTTCTTTTTTTGCATGGCATTCCAGAACTAACTTATTACACAAACGAAGAAAATCCTTACGCTACAGTTATTACTGATGTATCAACATTTTTAAAAGATAAATCTGATAATCCTAAATATAAAGAACTAGCTGAAATCATTGATTCTTTTCATTCTTTGTCAGGCTTATTAATTCATCAAAGTTCAACACTATTATTAGACCGCATTATTAATTCAGATAAAAGTAATTCAATAGTTGCAAGAACCGATAAATTTATCGAAAAAGCATTTAAAAAAGAGATAGAAAAAACAGGCGCTACTCTTTATAACTTTCATGGATTTTTAGAAAAAGAATATTTTTCCTATAAAAATGACCATGAGGAAATTCCTTATATAGAAAAAATTATTAGTGATAAAAATTTAAATTTAGTTCCTAATATCGATCCATCCTACAAAAATTTTAGTAAAGCATTTCATGAATTAGCAAACATTATTACGCCATCGAATTATCATTTTTTACTATCGCTTACTGACGTTATTGATAATATAGTTATTTGTTTAGCATATTTAAAATCACCAATAAAATATCCGTTTTTGTTATCATCTTTAAAACAAAATGCCGAAAAATTTGCCGTTTTTGCAGAGTTATTCAATCATTCTAGTGTTGAATCCGTTTCTTTTTATAAAAAATTTCTTTATGCAAGTTTTGTTGCGGCTGCCTATATACAAGGTGAAATTAATTACGAAGTTTGTTTAGAATATAGCAAATTCAAAGAATTTTATAACGAAGAAAAAATGTCTATTCATTATAATGATTATGTTAAAAAAATACTAAGCAATCCTTTTTATATATTAACAAAAAAGAACTTATCTTATTCAGCTTCTGTTGATGATTTTTTTAAGAATTTAAATATCGAAAATTCCGACAAATATTTTAGAGCTTATTTAACTAGCGTTAAATTATCACATATCACAGGAAACGCTATAACAATGGATTATGAAAAATTTAATAAAAAAGCGATGATTGCTCTTAACGTTTATACTGATTTTATTAACAAATATATAATTCTTTTAGATCACACTGAATTTGGAAAGAATTTATTCTATACAAAAAAGGCATCAGATGCTTTACATAAAGTTTCAGTTTCTTTTCAAGAATTATTACAAAAGTTGTACTAAAAAAGAGGCGTTGTTGCCTCATTTTTAGTAGTCAAATTAATCTTGAATGTATGGAAGAAGTGCCATATAACGAGCATTTTTAATAGCTCTTGCTAATTCTCTTTGATATTTAGCGCTTGTTCCTGTCATTCTACGTGCGCTGATCTTACCGCTTGGAGCAATAAACTTCTTGAGTAAATCAACATCTTTATAATCAATATATTTGATTTTGTTTTTTGTAAAATAACAAACCTTCTTCTTTGGTTTCTTTTTTAAGTATGCCATAATCTAAATCCTTTCTACCTAGAATGGCAAGTCATCATCTGCTAAATCTCCATCACCACTTGATAAAACATCATTGATGTTTGAAGGTTCATCAGCAACATAACCTGCATCCACTGGTTTTGATTGAACTGATGAGTTAGTATTTGAACTCTTACTACCTAACAAAGTTACTTGATCAACAATTACTTCAATTACACTTGCGTTAGTGCCATCTTTTCTTTGATATCTTCTTTCTTGTAAAGAGCCATCAATTCCAAGTTGACTTCCTTTTCTACAATATTGATTAATAATTTCAGCACTGTTTCTCCAAGCTGTGCAGTTTATAAAACTACTAGTTTTGCTTCCATCAGCTGCTTTGTTTTTGTTATCAAAAGCTAATGTAAAGCTTAATACGGATACACCATTAGGTGTTGTTCTTAATTCTGGATCCTTTGTAAGTCTTCCAACTAATACTACTCTGTTAATCATTTAACGTCCTCCTTGCCTTATTCGTGATCGACTGTAATTAAGTTTCTTAAAACATTGTTGTCGAATTTTGTAAGACGAGTAAATTCATTAAGAGCAACATTTTCAGCTTCAATCTTAATAACGACGTAATATCCTTTGTTTTCTTTTTTGATAGGATATGCAAGGTCTCTTAATCCCCATTCATTAACGTTAACAATTTTTGCTCCATTTGATGTAAGGATTCCGTGAAGCTTTTCAACTTCAGCTTTTCTTGCAGCGTCATCAAGGCTGGATTTAAGAATGTACATGATTTCGTACTTTTTCATAACTCTATACCTCCCTTTGGACATCTGGCTCTAATATTTTTCTTTAGAGCAGAGAAGAATGCACACAAAATATGTGCTTATCAATTTTATTAAAAAAAATACGTCATGTAAAGTGAAAAGTGTCTTATTTTTACCCTCTCACTAATACGACGTATTTTATTTTAATTTTTTTAAATTTTAAAAGCGTTTATTATTTTTCATCTCTCATACAAGGGAATAAAATAACTTCTCTAATTGATGGTTGATTAAGCATTAACATGCAAAGTCTATCAAAACCAATTCCAATACCACCACATGGAGGCATACCATATTCTAATGCTTCAAGGAAATCCTTATCCATTTCATTTGCTTCATCGTCGCCAAGTTCTTTAGCTTTTAATTGAGCAATGAATCTTTCCTTTTGATCGATTGGATCATTTAATTCACTATAAGCGTTAGCATATTCTGTTCCATTAACATAGAATTCAAATCTTTCTGTAAAACGTGGGTCTTCACTCTTTTTAGTTAATGGAGAAATTTCAATTGGATGTCCGTGAACGAAAGTTGGTTGTACTAAATCTTCTTCACAGAATTCTTCGAATAATGCATTAAGAATGTATCCATTTGAAGTCCAGTGTGGTTCAATTTTAATACCTTTTGATTTTGCAAAGTTGACAGCATCTTCAAAACTAAGGTCGCTTTCAAAATCTAATCCTGTTTTTTCTTTAACAAGTTCAGCCATTGAAACCCATCTAAATTCAGGTCCAAAATCAATTTCCTTTCCTTGATAATTAATTTTTGTTGTGCCTAAAACTTTATTACAGATTTCTCTAATAACACCTTCGCAAAGTTGTCTCATGCTTTCAAGGTCTCCGAAAGCTTCATATAATTCAACTGTTGTGAATTCAGGATTATGTTTTGTATCCATACCTTCATTTCTGAAAAGTCTTCCAAATTCATAAACTTTTTCAAGACCACCGACAATTAATCTCTTAAGTTGTAACTCAGTTGCAATTCTTAAGTAGAAATCTTTATCAAGTGTATTGTGGTGAGTAATAAATGGTCTAGCGTTAGCACCACCTAAAATAGGTTGCAAAACACTAGTTTCAACTTCAACGAATCCTCTTTCATCGAAGTAATGTTGCATTGTTCTTAAAATTTTAGGTCTTAATAATGCAACTTTCTTTGCTTCTTCATTCATTATAAGGTCAACATATCTATGTCTGCATCTTTCTTCAACATCTGTTAAACCATGGAATTTTTCAGGTAATGGTCTAAGTGATTTTGTTAAGAAAGTAAATTTTTCAGCTTTAATTGTAATTTCGCCTGTTCTTGTAAGCATTAATTTTCCATAAACGCCAACTATATCGCCAATATCACAAATTTTAAAAACATTATATGTTTCTTCTCCAACTGTATCGATAGAAATATATGATTGAATCTTTCCAAATTTATCTTGAATAGACATAAAAGATGCTTTTCCCATCTTTCTTAAGAACATAATTCTGCCAGCAATATTTACATAAATAGGATGTGCTTCTAATTCTTCATTTGTTTTTCCTTGAGCTTTTTCTCTGCAAGTTGCAGTTGTATCAGTTCTTTCGTATTTTTGTCCCCAAGGATTAATTCCTAATGCTTTAATTTTTTCAAGTTTATCACGTCTAGCTTGTTCTTGATCGGTTAATTTTTCTTCCATGTTATCTCCTCCAAAGCCTTAATATTATATAAAATATAAGGTTAATTTTCATTAATTTATATATGTTTGTTTATAATTTTCAATTATTTTAAACATATCTTCAATACTTTTTGCGTTTGTAGTTATGTCGTTTCTAAATTCTTTAATTTTTGGCGTCTTAAAATTTGAATAAAATTTTGGTGCAATTCCTCTTAATAAGGAATATGCGCGTTCTTTTCCTTTTTCCTTTATTAATAAAGAAGAGAATTCTTTTAAATTGTTTGTTTGTTCATCAAAATCGACATTTTCATTATATTCTTTGCCTTCAAGTGCAAGATTAATGTTAGAAATTAAATTTGGATTACCAACACCACCACGAGCAACAAGTACAGCATCAGCACGAGTTATTTTTAAGGCATTGAGCGCATCTTCTACTGTAAAAATATCACCGCTTATTCCAAAAGGTATTTTAATTAAATCTCGAACATTTTTTAATGCTTCAAAATGTGGCTTTCCTGAATATAATTCTTTTTTTGTTCTCGCATGTATAGCAATAAAACTTACACCTGCTTTTTCAAGTAATTGTACGTAATCATCTACTTTAATTTCATCCCGTCCTAAACGAATTTTAGCTGAAACTGGTTTTGAAGATTTTTCTACAATTGCTTTTACCATTTCATACATTTCATCTTCTTTTAAAAGCCAACTTGAGCCACCATTACCTTTAGTAACCTTAGGAACAGGGCAAGCAAGATTTAAGTCTAAAATGTCATATTGAATTCCTAATTCTTCAATTCTTTCAAGACCTTTTAAAAGTGTTTCTTTATCACCACCAAATAGTTGAATTGCTAGTGGTCTATCACTTCCATCTGTATAAAGCATGTCTTCAGTTTTTTTATTATGATAGCTTAAACCACAGTCACTAATCATTTCTGTATAAGTTAAACCACAACCAAATTTATTCATAAATTCGCGATAAGAAAAAGAAGTTATTCCTGCCATTGGAGCAAGAATAACCTTCTTTTCAATTTTAATGTCTTTAATATAAAACGCCATTACTCTTTATTTGCTTCTTCTATTTTTTCTTCTTTTGATTCTTTAGTTTCTTCAACTGCTTCTTCTTTTTTCTCAGTTAAGATGCCTGAACTAGCTTCTCTTGCAGCTTGTTGTTGAGTAACAGCTTCTTGAGGAAGTTCTCTATGTTCAAGTAAGTAAGAAATTTCTTCTTCGCTAATTGTTTCGTGTACTAATAGTGTTTCCGCAATTAATGTAACATCGTCTTTTCTTTCATTGATAATTCTTAAAGCTTCTTCATGAGCAGCATCAACAATTTTTCTAATTTCTTTATCAATTTCATCGGCTACAGCAATTGAGAAATTCTTTTGAGCATTTGAATAGTCTCTTCCTAAGAAAACACTACCTGTGTTCTTTTCATATTGAATAGGTCCTAACGAACTCATTCCATATTCAACAACCATACTACGAGCGATTTGCGTTGCTCTTTCAATATCATTACTTGCACCTGTTGATACGTCTTTAAAGAAAATTTCTTCACTTGATCTACCACCGAGTAAACCACAAATTTCTGCTTCAAGTTCACTCTTTGTGAGTAAGAATCTATCATCATCTGGTCCCATTAAGACATGTCCACCAGTTTGTCCACGAGGAATAATTGTAATTTTTCTAACTTTATCTGCGTTAGGTAGAGTTAAACCAATAATTGCGTGACCAGCTTCGTGATAAGCAACTTGTCTTCTTTCTTTTTCGTTCATTCCTTTATTAGATTTTGCAGGGCCTGCAATTCTTCTATCAATTGCTTCGTCAATATCAGCCATACTAACAACATCACGATTGCCTCTAACTGCTAAGATAGCAGCTTCATTTAAGATATTTGCAATATCAGCACCACTGAATCCAACTGTTCTTTTTGCAAGTTGTCCAAAATCAATGCTTGGATCAATCTTTTTATTTTTAGCATGAACCTTAAAGATTGCTTCTCTTCCTTCTTTGTTTGGAAGATTAACTGTAATTTGTCTATCAAAACGACCAGCTCTTAATAGTGCAGGGTCAAGAACATCGGCTCTATTAGTTGCAGCAATAACAATGATTCCTGAATTTTCTTCAAATCCATCCAACTCTACAAGCAATTGGTTAAGAGTTTGTTCTCTTTCATCGTTTCCGCCACCAAGACCAGCACCTCTTTGTCTACCGACAGCATCAATTTCATCAATGAAAATAACACAAGGAGCATTTTGCTTTGCAGTTTTGAACAAATCTCTAACTCTTCCAGCACCTGCACCAACAAACATTTCAACGAAGTCAGAACCAGATATCGAGAAGAATGGTACACCAACTTCACCAGCGACAGCTTTTGCTAAAAGTGTTTTACCAGTTCCTGGAGGGCCTACTAACAAGAAACCTTTAGGTAATTTAGCGCCACATTTTGTATATCTTTTTGGATTTCTTAAGTAGTCAACGATTTCCATCATTTCAGCTTTTTCTTCATCACATCCAGCAACATCTTTAAATCTAACTTTGCTATCGTCAATTCTTCTAGCTTTTGATTTATTGAAATCAAGTGCTTGTCCAGCTCCGCCACCAGAAGATAATACTTTAAAGAAGATACTAGCAATTACAATCATCATTACAATGTAAATAATTGTAGGAATCCAGCTTAAGAACGTGTTTTCTTGATACTCTTGGCTGTTATAAACGAATCTTAACTCGTTAGGCAAATCTTTTTCATATTTTTTAAAGTTTGCAGTTGCATTTAATTGTGCAGTACTAATTAAAGATGTGTTTGCTTGAAGAGTAACATCTGCTCCCCATTTCATATTCACATCTCTTAAATCAGATTGAACAAACTTTGCGCAGTAATATTCAACTTTCTTCGTATCATCATTTTTAACAAATGCAGCACTTACTGTTGATTCGCCATCTCTATAGACTTCTTCAAAAGAAACTAATTCGTATTTATCAGTTGTTCCATCATTATTTTCGTACTTTTGGTTAACGATTAAGCTAGCCATTGTACTAGATGAAATTTGCTTATACTTTTGATTTGCTTGACTAACAATAAAGTAAACTAAGAATGCGCCTACTATTACGACAACCAAATAAACAAGATAGCTATACCACTTTGATTTCTTTTTTTGTTTGTTATTGTCCATAAATAACCTCCTTCCAACTATATTTTTAAATGCTTTATTTATAAATAAAGCACTTGCTTTCTGTAGAACATAATAATTCTATAATATCAAAAGTTTATGTCAAAGAAATTTACATTTTTTTGAGTTCAACTAGACAAAATCTCAACAATCCGTATCGCGATTTATTTTTTTCTTGATATCTAGGTAAATAAATTAATTCACCTTCTTTGTTAAAGATGCCTGGCCATATCTCTCTTAAAGAAGTAGGAAGCTTCCAAGAGATAAATTCTCGATTAACTTTAAATGTTTCTTTCCCTTTTTTATAATTTTCAGCGTTTTTAGCTGGCATAACTATTAAAGAGTCTTTTTCTAAAAATTCTTTATAAAGTTTACTTTTACTATTTAAAGAGAATAAGGTTTGTTCGTGATCATTTTTTAAATCAATTCTATATGTATTGTATGGCTTATGAATTGACACATTTCCGTATTCAATATAAATATTTTCATCGCCCATTTGTTTTACCCAATTACTCTTTTTGCTTTTAATTATTTTAAATATTTCATCCGACAATCCTTTTGACATTGGATAAAAATATTCATTATCTTTTAATAATTTAATTAATAAAAGATGGAAACTATATTCATCTAATTCTTTAAATAATTCACTATTGCAGTCGAGTGTTTTGTTTTTAAATAATGATGAGTACTTATTCAAAATAGTTGAGTTTTGTAGGTTTTTTTCTTTAATTTCAAGTTTAATTTTATTTAATCCATCGTTATTTAATTGCTTTAAATGATTTCTAAAATTGTTTCTTTTAAATGAAATATCAGAATTAGAAGGATCAATTGAATAAGGAATTCTATTTTCTATTACATAATTTTGAAGATCGCTTTTTGTATATTTTAGTAGCGGTCTAAGAATATTTACATCACTCATTTTTGTTTTATATTTCATCCCATATTCCAAAAATACACCACGATCTTTTTGAAGTAAGTATGTCTCGATAAGGTCGCCTTCATTATGAGCAACTAAGATATCATTAATATTCAATTCTTTAGCTAGTTTCTTGAAAAAATTGTATCTTTCTTCTCGAGCCCAAATTTCTTCGTTTACATCTTTTGGCATATATGTTGAGTGAACAAAAACTTGTATATTATTTTTAATAGCAAATTCTCTGATGCCTCTTTCATCCGCTTCAGCTTGTTCTAGAATATGATAATTAACATGAGCAATTACAAAATCAAATTTATTTTTAATAAGGTAATCAAGTAAGGCCATTGAATCAGGCCCAAAACTACATGCAAGAATATATTTTTTATTCTTCTTGAGTCTCGTCGTAATTTTCTTCATTAATAATTTCATCCTTTAATACTTCATATAAAGATGAAGAATCTTCTTTTTTACTGTAACTTACTACTTTCAATACTTTCACTGTTAATTTATGTCTACCTAAAGGCAAAGTTAAAATATCGCCTTCATTGACTTCAGATGAAGGCTTTGCTTTTCGACCATTTATTTCAAATATTCCACGGTCCAACAATTCTTTTGCTACTGTTCTTCTTTTAATTAATCTTGTAAGTTTTAAATATTTATCAATTCTCATCTTTTATCATTACCTTTTTCTTAGAATTATATATCTTAACAACGATTTTAAGTATTTCAATCAACAAGTCAATCCACCCATCATTTTTATCAATACTAATGTAAATTAATCTATCTCTATACATTATTTTAATTTTATTTACATACATTATTAAAAAAGTAAAAAGTGTAGAGCCGATACCTTTTATTTCGCAAAACTTTTCACTTAAAATAATTTCTACTCTTTTAGGATATTCGTTATACTTTTCAAATTCTTCTTGTTGTAAATACAAAACAACAGTTCTTTTTGTAAATAGAGAAATAACTGACTCAGGAATTTTTCCATATTGATCTTTAAATTCTGCCATCAAAGAATCTAATGAATATACATTTTTACAATCTAATATTTTTTGGTAAATTTCAATTTTTTCATCGTTTTTCGCAAACTTTTTAGGAATGTATACATCTAAATCATTTAAAGCTTTAACTTCTTTAAAAGTCTCTTTTTTTCTAATTCCTTTTTTCTCATCTATAGATTCATTAAGTAATCTTATATACATATCAATGCCTACTTCATCTATAAAACCAGCTTGTTCTTTTCCTAGAATGTCACCAGCACCTCTAATTAACAAATCTCTTTGAGCAATCTTATATCCACTTCCAAGCTCAGTAAAATCTTGAATAGCTTTTAATCTCTTTTTAGAATCCTCAGTTATAGTTTTCCTACCATTTATCATTAAATAAGCAAAAGCCATTTTATCGCCACGGCCAACTCTTCCTTTTATTTGATAAAGTTGAGCGAGTCCAAAACGATCCGCATTTTCAATTAATAAAAGATTGGCATTTCTAACATCAATTCCGTTTTCGATAATTGTCGTTGCAAGTAAGATATTAATCTCACCCTCATAAAATTCATGCATGACTTGGTCGATGTCTTCTTTATCCATTTTGCCATGAATTACGCCTATTCTTGCTTCAGAAACTAAATTTTGCAATTTTAGTTGCTTTTTATAAATAGAAGCGACCTCGTTATAAACATAATAAACTTGTCCATTTCGAGCTAACTCACGTTTAATTAGTTCCTTTATAACTGCTTCATCATAATCTATGACATAAGTTTGAATTGGCATTCTTTCGCTTGGAGGCGTTTCAATTTTCGAAATGTTTTTTAACCCCACAAGACTCGATTGAAGTGTACGTGGAATTGGAGTTGCACTTAGAGTTAAAACATCAATGTTATGATATTTTTCTTTTATTTTCTCTTTTTGTTCTACACCGAATCTTTGTTCCTCATCAATAATAAGTAAACCTAAATCTTTAAAATTTATTTCTTTGCCTAGAACTTTATGTGTTCCTATAAGTAGATCTATTTTCCCTTCCTTTAAAAGTTTTTTAATTTCAGTAACTTCTTTTGCAGTGTTCATTCTAGATAAAAAAGCAATCTTTACCCCAAAATCTTTGAATCTATTAACTGCAACTTTATAGTGTTGCATAGCTAAAACTGTAGTTGGTGAAAGCAAGCAGACTTGTTTGCCACTTAAAATTGCTTTCATTGCTGCTTCAAAAGCAACTTCAGTTTTTCCAAATCCAACATCTCCACATAAAAGCCTATCCATTGGATGTGGTTTTTCCATATCTTCTTTAATTTCTTTAATTGATTCAACTTGATCCGCTGTTAGTGAATGTGAAAATTTCTTTTCAAACATTTCTTGAATTTCATCATCAGGTTTAAATGCGTAGCCAGGAATCTTAGCTCGTTCTTGATAAAGAGATAAGAGCCTATCAGCTAAATCATCAACTTTATCTTTTATCTTCTTTTTTGTTTTTTCCCATTGATTAGAATTAAGGTTTGTAAGCCTGGGTGTTGCGCCTTCTTTGCCCGTGTATTTTCTAATTAAATTAAATTGATAAAGAGGCACATAAAGTTTGTCATTATTTGCATAACTTACTTCGATATAATCGTTATGTTTTCCTCCTACTTCAATAGTATCAATTTTTTCAAAACGACCAATTCCATATTTTTCATGAACGACATAATCCCCAGGTTCAAGTTCTTCATAACTTCCTAAAATTTTCCCTTGTTTAAATTTTGTAGAATATGTTTTTATTTTATTTTTTCCTAAAAATAAATCTGTGTAACTTAAAAGAGCAACTGAATCATTTAAAAGTTCAAAAGAAATAGGAAAATTATTCTTAACAATTGTGATTTTATTATCATCAGCGTTGAATTCATTAGTGATAATGTAATCTTTATTAATATCTTTTAAAATCTCTTCAATTGTTTTAATTTGGCTTTCATCGTTAAGGGCTAAAACAATTTTATAATTTTGAGTTATTAAGGATTCAATCATCAATTTGGCATTCATATTTTTTGGATTTAAATAATCAATGCTTTTTAATGGAATTGAAGTATCTTCTTTATGTATAAAGAAAGGATTTAATGTAATAACTTTGTTAGCTTTTTTATAAATATCTATGCTTTCGTTAAAATATGAAAGGTGAGAAATACATTTTTTATTTTCTTGTAATTCAAGTAAGAACTTTCTTCCTTCATCAAAAGACAAGTCTCTTGATTTATTAAAGTCATCAAAATTTGAAATAATAATCGAATAATTTGATAAATAATCTAGGAATGTAGTGTAAAAACCTTGCAAAAACCCAATATATTTATAATTTTTAGATGAGATGATGCCTGTTTTAATTTCATCAATGTCTAATCTTAAATTATCTTTTAATAGTTCTTTATCTTCTTCATTAAGATTGATTGAGTCTTTTTTAAATTGATTTTCAATTTTGTTTTCTGCACTTAAAAGTTCTTCATCAGTTAATAAATTAATCGAAGCAGGAATAATTGTTACATCATCTAAATTTTGATAAGAGGTTTGAGTATCAATTTTAAACATTCTAATTGACTCAATTAAAGTATCAAAAAATTCAATTCTAACTGGATCAGGATAATTTAAAGAATATACGTCGATTACTCCACCTCTTGATGCATATTCTAATGATTGATCGATTTTGTTGACTTTTATGTATCCTAATTTTAGCAATTTTGCTTTTAATTTTTCGAAATCAACTTCATCTCCAACTTTTAAGTTAATAAAAGAATTATCAAAAAGTTCGACAGAAGGATAGTAGCGATAAAGTGAATTAGGAGTAACGATAATGATGTTATGTTTACTATGCCTTGCTTTATATAAGCAATAAATTTGCTCGCATTTAATTTCTTTTGATTCACTGATATATTCAGTTCTAATTAAATCATCATTAGGTAAAAGAATTATCTTTTCTTTATCAAGATAAGCTGCTAAATAACTAAATAAATTATTTGCATCAAAAGAATTTGGACAATAAACAATAATATTTTCTTCACTTTCGTTATATTTTTTAACAATCGAAAGAAACCTGCCTATTTTAGAGTCTACAACAAAAAATTCATTCTTCGATGAAGACGAATAATTAAATAAATTAAGTGCTAAGTCTAAAATATTTGTCAATTTAAGTCCTTATTTATTAAAGGCATTCATTGCTTTATCAAAATTTTCTTTTAAAGCTAGCTTAATAGCGCTTACTGCATCATCTTGTTCTTTTTCGAGGATTTCTCTTTCTTCCTTTGTTGGTTTATTTAAAACAAAATCAACAACATTTCCTCTTGGATGACCTGTACCAATTTTTATACGTTTAAATTCTTGAGTTCCTAAATTATTGATAATAGATTTTATTCCGTTATGACCACCGCTAGACCCTTTAATTTTTAATTTAATGTGTCCTAATTCAGTATCCATGTCATCATAAATTACTATCATATTTGAGACTGGAATTTTGTAAAAATTAAGAACTTGAATTATAGAATCTCCGCTTAAATTCATATAAGTCATAGGCTTTAATACAATTAAATCTTTATCAAAATATTTACATTTTGTGTATACGCCTTTAAACGCTTCCTTATCAAAGGTGATGCCTAGAGAATCAATAAATTTATCAACTACATCAAACCCCATATTATGGTGTGTGTGCTCATATTCTTTACCTGGATTTCCTAAGCCGACTATTAAATACATAAACTACCTTCAATGTAGTTATTATAAACGTTTAATCAATATTTGAAAAGAGTTTTTTTAAAAATATTTATAAAAAACTTCGCAAAACTCAATTATTTTTGATAAAATACAAATAAAGAGACATTTTTTGATATTTTGTTTAGTTATATTGACAAGATTTCGAAAGATAATAAAATTTTCATGTAGTAAATATGCCAAAGACTTTTAAGCAAAACAAAGAAATTAAAGAGAAGCGAAGAGAAAATATTCTCGACACTTCGTTAAATTTATTCATAAGATATGGATATGAAAACGTATCCATTGATTCAATTTCTAATGCTTTAAAATGTTCACACAGTTTGCTCTACCACTATTTCATAAGCAAAGAAGAAATTTATAAAGCCTTGGATGATACTAGTTGGTCGTTATTAAATGAAATATTTTTGTCCCTTGATGAAGCAGATCCTGGATTTAAATTAATTCAGAAACTTACAGACGAAATATTTAATTTAATATATAAAGAAGATAGAAACGCTAAACTTATCGCTTTGTTTTTTGAAGATAAATTAAACAAAGTAAATGGTGGATTATCAATTAAAGATTCCTTATTAAAAAAGAAAATATTCACTTTAATTTTTAAATCTTTCTCTATTATTAAAAAAGGTATAGATAAAAACGATAAATTTAGCATTAATGAAATAGTTATTTTATATTTTTCTTTTATTAAAGATAGTGCATTAAATAAAATTCATTATACAAATTTATTTAAATCAAAACCTGATATAAATTATTTCTTTCTATTAATTAATAAGGAGGATGCAAATGTCTAAAATTTTAAGATTTTTGAAGAAAAAGCGGTATGTAATTTCGATTATCGCTATTGCTATTATTTGCCAGTGCTATCTACAACTCATGCTTCCTGAATATATGGGTAAAATTACAAAACTCATCGTTTCTTCATCGGATGATAAAGTACAAAATATTCTTGTTACAGGTGGATGGATGGTATTTGTTGCTTTTGGTGTTGTTTGTTTAGCAACTATTCAAAATATTTTAGGTTCTTATCTTAGTGCTTTTGTTGGCAAAGAATTACGTACTGAAGTTTTTTATAAAGTAAATAATATTTCTTTATCTCAATATAATTCTTTTGGGACTGGTACTTTAATCACAAGAACCACAAACGATATTGAGCAAGTTAAAACTTACATTTTAATGGCTATAAGAATCGTTTTCATGTCACCTACTTTTATGATTATTGGTTTAGCAAAAGCTTTAGGAGCTGACTCTAGATTAACAATAGTTTTAGCGATTTGTATTCCTTTAATTATTATATTAATGTGTATCCTTCTTAAATTAGCTAATCCATTATTTAAAAAGATGCAAGAAAAGATTGATAATCTTACAATTGTTACTCGTGAAAATTTAACAGGTGTTCGTGTTATTAGAGCTTATAATCAAGAAGAAACAGAATATAAAAAATTTAAATTTGCTAATACTGACTTAGCAAAAACACAAAAGAAAGTTAATAGAATCATGAGTTTTGCTAATCCTGTTGTTTCTATTATCTTTAATATTGCTTATATTGGAATTTTTGCTCTTGGATTTTATTTTATAAATGGTCAATCATTTTTGGTTAATGGAACAATGAACACTGATGTTTTAAATGTCATTTCTAATGTTGTCGTTGTTGCTCAATACGCTATGCAAATCATGCAATCATTTATTATGTTTGCAATGATTTTAATTATGCTCCCTCAAGCTAGTGTTTCAGCAAAACGTATTAATGAAATTTTAGAAACACAAAATCCAATAAATGATGTTGAAGTTGATGAAAAATCAATGGAACAATTTAAAAATAGAAAAGAAAAAGGTGTCCTTTCCTTTAATAATGTTTCTTTCGCTTATCCTAATAGTGATAAAAAATGTATAGAAGGCATAAGTTTTGAAACAAAGCCAGGAAAAACTACTGCTATTATTGGTTCCACTGGAAGTGGAAAATCAACAATCATAAATTTAATTCCTAGATTTTATGATGCTACTGAAGGAAATATTACACTAGATGGTGTAGATATTAAAAAGATTAAAGTAAAAGATTTGCGTGATCAAATTGGATTTGTTCCTCAAAAAGCAAATTTATTTAAAGGAAATATTAAAGATAATATTAGGTTTGGTAAAAAAGATGCAACTGATGAAGAAATAAATAAAGCACTTGAAGTTGCTCAAGCTGAACATTTTATTTCAAAACTTCCTGACGGATTAGATACTTTTGTTTCTCAAGGCGGTAAAAACTTCTCAGGTGGTCAAAAACAAAGACTTTGTATCGCTAGAGCTTTAGTTAAAAAACCTGAAATTTATGTTTTTGATGATAGTTTTTCAGCACTTGATTTTAAGACAGATGCAAGACTAAGATACGCATTATCAAATTATATCGCTGACTCATCTGTTATTGTTGTTGCACAAAGAATTTCATCGATTTTAACAGCAGATACTATTGTTGTTTTAAATGATGGAAAAATGGTTGGAAAAGGCACTCATGAAGAGCTTTTAAAATCATGCCCTGTCTATCAAGACATTGTTAAATCTCAACTTGATGAAGATGAAATCAATAAAACTTTAAAGATGAATAAAGAAGTAGCTTTAGGAGGTAACAAATAATGCCAGGTCCAAGAAAAATGGCTATTAGTAAGCCAAAAAATGCTAAAGCTACTACTCATAGAATGCTTAAAGATTTTAAAAATGAAAGAATTAAAATCATATTTGTTATTGTTCTTGCTATCGCTGGAGCAGTTTTAAGTATAATCACACCAATTATATTAGGTAATTTCTTAAACAACGCATTGCCTAAAGAAGGTAGTGATATTACAAGTAGTCCATTATTTAATTTTGACTTTATAAATAACGTAATTACTATTAAATGGGATTACTTCTTCTCCAATTTTGGATTAATGTTAGGCCTATACGCAGCAAGTGCTATTTTAAGCTGGGCGAGTGAATTTATTACAGTTGGAATTTCTACTAAATACGCTTATGACTATAGAGATAAAATAATTCAAAAATTAGATAAATTGCCTTTAAATTATTACGATAAAGTTCCTTATGGAGATACACTTTCAGTATGTACAAACGATGTTGATAATGTTTCAAGAAATTTGCAATCAATCATCGTTCAAACTACAAGTGGTATTGCTTTGTTTTTAGGATCATTAATTGCAATGTTTATTTATGACTATAGACTTGCATTTATTGCACTTATTACTCTTCCAATTACATTGATTGTTGTATTTTTAATAGCTAAAAATAGTCAAAAACTCTTTAAATCTTATAGAAAAGAACTTGGTATATTAAATGGAAAAGTTGAAGAAAATTATGCTGGAATTGATGTTATAAAATTATTTAATAAAGAAGAAGACGTTGAAAAAGAATTTGATGAAGTAAATAAAAGAATGTCTAAAGCAGACTTCCTCTCTCAATTCTTTGCAGGTTTTATTTTCCCAACTACTATCTTTATTAATAATGTTGCTTATGTTGCTATCGCTGTTGCAGGTGGCATCATTGGTCAAGTTGGTACAATCATAACATTCTTAAATTTATTAAATTTATTCACTAGACCATTCCAACAAATTGGCCAAATTGTAAACATCATCCAAAGTGTTTTAGCAAGTGCTGAAAGAATTTATACTTTGCTTGATGAAGTTGAAGAAATTCCTGATAAAGAAACTGCAATTAAAGATAGTAATGTAATCGAAGGTGAATTTGATTTTAATCATGTTTATTTCCAATATTTAAAAGATAAGCCATTAATCGAAGATTTCACGTTGCACGTTAATAAAGGTGACACCGTTGCAATCGTTGGCCCTACTGGAGCTGGCAAAACAACAATGGTCAACCTTATTATGAGATTCTACGAAATTACGAATATAGCTAATTTTGATGACTTAAGAAGAAAAACAATTGCTTGTTATAATGAAATTAATAAATTAGTCGATAAGGCAGAAATCAAATCAATTTTTCTAAATGAAAGCATCGATATTAAAGATGAAACAACAATTCAAAGAGAAAAATTAAGTGAGTATTTATCAAACATTATCAAAGAAAATAAAGATAAAGATGAATTAATTCAAAAATTAAATTTCATCAAAGATCACTTAATTAATGTTTTCAATAACGGAAATATTAAACTTGATAATAAAACAATTTTTAATTATACACGTGGTTCTTTAAGAGGCAGTGTTGGCATGGTTTTACAAGATACCTGGCTCTTTAAAGGAACAATAAGAGAAAATTTATTATTTGGAGACATTAATGCAACTGATGAAGAAATAGATAATGCTTTAAAAGAGGCACACATCTATCATTTTGTTCAAACATTACCTGGTGGTTTAGACTTTGTACTTAATGAAGATGGCAATAACGTTTCTCAAGGTCAAAGACAGTTATTAACAATTGCTCGAGCAATCTTATCTAAACCAAAAATTATGATTTTAGATGAAGCTACATCTTCAGTTGACACAAGAACAGAAAAACAAATCCAAGATGCTCTTGATAAAATTATGAAAAATAGAACATCATTTGTTATTGCTCATAGATTATCAACAATTAAAAATGCAAAACTTATTATCGTTATGAAAAAAGGAAAAATTGTTGAAATCGGATCGCATTATGAACTGCTTGCAAAAAATGGTTTCTATAAAGAATTGTATGAATCTCAATTCAGTGGAAATAACCCAATGAGCAAAGAAGCAGAAGCAAGTTAATAGTGAAAAACCTTGCAAAAATCAACTATTTTTAGAGAAAGAGTAGGGATTTCTACTCTTTTTTAGTTTCTTTATTGTTTCTTTCTTTTATATGAGACAAAGATTTATAAGGTCTTTCTAAGCCTGGATAAATCTGAAGATACACTTTTTTATAAAGCTCTTCATAGACTTTTACTGCTTCTTTATTCGGTGTAAATACTTTGTCATATCTCACCATATTTTTCTTAACTTCTTCTAAATTTTTATATGTTCCTAAAGCAAGAAATTGACACGCTGCACAACCCAAAGTGGAGTTTTCATTTGTCTCACTTTTAAACACTGGAAGATTAAATAAATCACTTGTTATTTGGCAGATTGCATCACTCTTAGATCCGCCTCCACCAATAGTTATGTATTCAACTTTCGTATGAGATCTTTTTTGAATGCTTTCAAGTCCTTCTTTTAAAGCATAGCCAATACCTTCAATGATTGCTCTATAAAGATGATATTTTGTGTGTACATCATAAAATCCAACAATTGCACCTTTAGCAAGTGGTCTTGATAATCCTGGTCCCCAATATGGTTGTAAGACAAGACCATCAGAACCAGGAGCAATTTCCATAATCTTTTTATTTAAAAATTCTTCTGGCGCCATCTTTTCGATTTTCGCTTCAACCGAATCCGCTTCGCCAAATTCTTTTACAAACCATTTTAACATCCAATATCCTCTATAAACTTGATATTCAAGAGAATAATATCCAGGAAAACCTGTAATATAAGCAGGTAAGAACTTTTCTGGTTCATAATATCTTTTATTAATCACTGCAATTGATGATGCTGTTCCATAACTTATATGAGCACTAGATGAATCAATTTGTCCACTTCCAAAAGCTTCACATGATTTGTCATTTCCAGTAGCTATATATTTTAATCCTTCAGGAAGTCCTGTTTCTAAACTTGCTCTTTTCGAAATAGCTCCAATTACTTCTCCTGCTTTATAAATATGAGGCATCAATCTTGAATCAACATTAAAAATTGAACCTTTTAAATTATATTTTCCAGTCCATTTCCCAGTTCTAAAATTTATAGGATAATGTCCAATCATATTTGAAGCGCTATCTCCTAGAATTCCGATTAATCTATAATTCAAATAAGAACTTAAAGGAGAATAATATCTTACTTTTTTCCAAATTTCTGGTTCATTTTCTTGAACCCAAATAGCAGGTGTTCTTTTTCTATTTAAAGTTACCGCATCTTTCATTCCAACTACCCAAAATAAAAAGTTATTAATTAAAGGCAATGGCTTTTTAAGTTCTGCTTGTCTTTGGTCTAACCAAATAATAGCAGGTCTTAAATTACTATAATTTTCATCAAGAAAGCAAGATGAATCTCTAAAGCAAGTTGCTGAAATTGAAGAACATTTTTTAACAAGTTTCTTATTTTTTTCTGTAAGTCTTTTTGCAGCTTTGCACATGCATTCATAATAAAAATCAGGATTTTGTTCTGCGTACCCTGGCCTCATTGAAAAATAAGGTGATATATATTGTTCTTGTTCAAATGCCAAAAACTTACCAAATTTATTAACTATAGAAACGCGAACACTTTGTGTTCCATAATCAATTGCAATTACATAAGTGTCTTCCATATTGAAATTATAGCACTATAAAGCATTTCAAATAAGAAAAGATAAAAATGACACATTTATATATATAAATGATTAAAAAAAAGGTGATTTATGATATAATTTTCGCAGTTGTAAAACAACGCCTATTATGGAGGTTAATTTAAATGGCAAAACAACATAAATATGTTTACCTCTTCAAAGAAGCTCACGGATTAGGAAAAGAACTTCTCGGAGGTAAGGGTGCTGGTTTAGCAGAAATGACCTATATTGGAGTACCAATTCCACAAGGTTTCACAATTTCTACTGAAGCATGTACACTTTATTATCAAAGTGGCAAAAAAATGCCTGAATCATTAATTAAAGAAATTGATAAAGGAATTAAAGAAGTCGAAAAAGAAACAGGTAAATCATTCGGTGCATTAGAAGCTGGTAAAACTCCACTTTTAGTTAGTGTTAGAAGTGGTGCTAGAGTTTCTATGCCAGGTATGATGGATACAATTTTAAACTTAGGTTTAAATGATAACGCTGTTAAAGTACTTGCTGAAGTTAGCGGCAATGAAAGATTTGCTTATGACTCATATCGTAGATTCATCCTTATGTTCACTAACATTGCTAAAGGCTGGCCAAGAACAGACATGGACAAAATGTTAGAAAAAATTAAAGAAGATAGCGGATATAAAGTTGATACAGAAGTCACAACTGAACAATTAAAAGCTTTAGTTAATGACTATAAGGCTTACTATAAAGAGAAATTTGGCGAAGATTTCCCTACAGATCCATATGTTCAATTACACGAAGCTGTTGAAGCTGTCTTTAGATCATGGGATAACCCAAGAGCTAACGTTTATAGAAAGATGAACTCAATTCCATACGAATGGGGTACAGCTGTTAACGTTCAATCAATGGTCTTTGGTAACTTAAATAGCAATTCAGGTACTGGTGTTGCATTCTCAAGAGATCCATCAACAGGTGCTAAAAAGGTTTATGCAGAATATTTACCACAAGCACAAGGCGAAGATGTTGTTGCAGGTATCAGAACACCATTCCACGTCGATTACTTAAAAGAACAAATGCCAGAAGTTTATGCTCAATTCGAAAAAACTATCAAGGCTATGGAAGCTCACTATAAAGATATGCAAGATATGGAATATACTGTTGAAAACGGTAAACTCTATTTCTTGCAAACAAGAAACGGTAAGAGAACAGCTGCTGCTGCTTTACAAATCGCTCTTGATTTATTAGATGAAGGTGTCATCACTGAAGATGAAGCAGTCTTAAGAGTTGAACCAAAATTACTTGATTCATTATTACACCCAACATTCAACCCAGCAGATTTAAAGAAAGCTATCGCTATCGCAAATGGTAACCCAGCTTCTCCAGGTGCAGGTGTTGGTCACTTATCATTCGATGCTGCAGATGCAAAAGCTAGAAAAGAAAAAGGTGAAAAAGTCCTTCTTGTTAGAGCTGAAACATCACCAGAAGATATCGAAGGTATGGTTAGTGCAGAAGGTATCTTAACTATGAGAGGTGGTATGACATCACACGCTGCTGTCGTCGCTCGTGGTATGGGTAAATGCTGTATTACAGGTTGTTCAGCTGCTATCGTTGATGAAGAAAATAAAACACTTACAATCAATGGTAAAGTTTATGGTGAACAAGATACACTTTCAATCGATGGTTCAACAGGTGCTGTCTACGAAGGTGCAATGCCATTAATTCCAGCAGATACAAAAGCAGGTAACTTCGGAAGAATGATGAAACTTGCTGATAAATATAGAAGATTAAGTATCAGAACAAACGCTGATACTCCAAAAGATGCTATCCAAGCTGTTGAATTCGGTGCTGAAGGTGTCGGATTATGTAGAACAGAACATATGTTCTTCTCAGCAGACAGAATCTTCCACATGAGAAGAATGATTCTTGCTGATACAGTCGAAGAAAGAGAATTAGCATTAAGTGAATTATTGCCATATCAAAGACAAGATTTCTATGGTTTATTCATGTCAATGAAGGACTTAAAGAACATCAATGTCAACGTTCGTTTACTCGATCCACCTCTACACGAATTCTTACCAACTGAAGAAGACAAGATTAAAGAATTAGCTGATTCTTTACATAAATCAGTTGAACAAGTTAAAGATAGAATTGCATATCTCCACGAATTCAACCCAATGATGGGACACAGAGGATGTAGACTTGACGTTACATATCCAGAAATCGGAAGAATGCAAGCAAGAGCTATCATCGAAGCTGCTATCAAAGCAAGTAAAGAATTACACAGAGAAATCGAACCAGAAATCATGATTCCATTAACACTTGACTTAAAAGAATTCAAGTTTGTTAAATCAATCATCTGTGGTGAAGCTGATAAAGTTATCGCAGAAAACGGTGTCAATATGAAATACCATGTCGGTACAATGATTGAAATCCCAAGAGCTGCTTTATTATCAGGAGAAATTGCTAAGGAAGCTGAATTCTATTCATTTGGTACAAACGACTTAACTCAAATGACATTCGGATTCTCAAGAGATGACTCATCAAAATTCTTAGGTTCATACTATGAAAATAAGATTTTCGAATCAGATCCATTCCAACACGTCGATCAAAAAGGCGTTGGCAAACTCATTAAGATGGCTGTCAAAGACGGAAGAGAAACAAGACCAGAACTTCTTTGTGGAGTTTGTGGTGAACACGGTGGCGATCCAGAATCAATCGAATTCTTCAATAGAGTTGGATTAGACTATGTTAGCTGCTCACCATTCAGAGTCCCAATCGCAAAACTTGCTGCTGCTCAAGCTGAAATCTTATTAAAGAGAGAACAAGCTAAGAAAGCAAAATAGTTAAATCAATTAAACAAAAAGTCCGCAAATTGCGGGCTTTTTTATTTATATACTAATTAACTACTAATTATTTACTTATTTTTTACTTTTCTAAATTTACTTTTTCTTTACTTATGCAAGCAAAATAAAAAGAAACTTTCGCTTCTACTTTACATATTTTGGTGAAAAATAAAGATCATTATTGGCAGTAATATGTCCTACATTTTTGTTGTTAAGATAAATATCACCACCATCACTTATATATCCTGCTTTAAACTTTTCAATATAAATTTCGCCGTCTTCTTTTAAGATAGCAAATCTTTTATTGCTTATATAGATAACTCCGTCTCTATTTACATAGCCAACTATTTCATCACCTATCAAAACATTTTTGTTAAAGCATTCAATAAAAAGCATAATTAACTCCTTAAAAATTTAGTGAGCGCAACTTGGTAATTGCCTTTCGAATATTTCTTTTCAACGTTTTTGAGTAATTTAATATCCGTAGATAAAGCAAATACACAACTTCCTGCTCCACTCATTTTAACACATTTAAAACCATCTGCTTTTAAACTTTCGATTACAGTTTTAACTTCAGGTAATAATTCGATTGCTGGTTTTTCTAATGAGTTGAATACTTTTTGTCCTAATCCTTCGATATCATTAGCTTCATAAAGTTTAATAATTTCATTAATATCACCATGCTCAACTTCACCAATTTCATCAGCTTTAGCAAAAACTTCTTTTGTTGATAAACCATCAAGAGGTTTAACAAGAAGAACTCCACAATCTAATGTGTGATCAATAAACTCTAATACTTCGCCTTTTCTTTTAAGAAGAGTTGGCTTATTGAAAATTGACCAAGGAACATCACTACCGATTTTAATTGCTAAATCAATTAATTCTTCATCAGTAGGTTTAATATTTTCAATTTTAAGAATAGCTTTTAGTGCTGCTGCAGCGTCTGCACTGCCACCTCCTAGACCAGCTTGTAAGAAAATATTTTTATGTATATTTACAATAAATCTATCCTTAAAACCATATTTCGCTCTAGCAGCATCAATAATTTGATGGACAAGATTGTATTTTGTGACTTTTAAAGAATAATCATCGCAAGTTACAAAGTCATCGATTGCGCCTTTTGCAGCTTTACTAATTTCTAGTGAATCATGTAATTCAATAGGTAGCATGATTGTTTCAAGATTATGGTAGCCATCATCTCTTAAATCTTTGATATCTAAAGATAAATTAATCTTCGCGTACGCTTTTTCTATCATAATGCACCTATTATAAATTAATTAAATTGTTATTCAATAAGGAAGTTGTAAGTGTAACGAAATCATTTACACTTAATTCTTCTGCTCTAGATGTTAACGATAATCCCATGTTTTTAAGTATGTTAATTAGAGTCTCTTTTTCTTTAATAACACAAGATAAATTGTTGATTATTGTTTTTCTTCTATTTGAAAAACATATCTTTGCAATCTTATAAACTAATTTTACAAATTTCATATCTCTAGCATCTTTTTTAGTAAGACTAAAAACAATCGATTCAACAGTAGGTTGAGGAAAGAAATTTTCTTTTGAAACAGTTGTTACTTCTTTAACTTCGAATAAATAATCAAGAACAACATTAATTGCATTATAATCTTTTCCTTTTAAAGCAGTAAAACGCTTAAAGCATTCTTTTTGCACCATAAAGACTGCTTTTTCTAAGCGTTCAAACTCTAAAGTTACAAAACTAACAATTTCAGTTGTCATATAATAAGGCAAATTTCCTGAGACTTTTGTTGCAGAAAAATCTTTAAATTTAACAATGTTATTTTTAACGATTGTTACACCTTTGTCAACATAAGATTTATTTAAAAAATCGACAAATTTTGAATCATATTCAACAACTGTTAAGTGTTCAGTTTTTTTAACAAGCGTATCAGTTAAAGCTCCTAATCCAGGGCCTATTTCTAATACGATATCTTTTTCATCTATGTTTAGTTCATCAATAATTTTATCAACAACTTTTTGATTAATTAAAAAGTTTTGGCCTAATTCTTTTTTAGCATGTGAAGCATTTAATTTAAAGAAATCTATAATCTCATTTACTGTTAACATCTTTGATAATCTCCTCTATTTCACTTTTTGAAATATTTAATAAATTAATCTTTTCAAGCATTCTTTTAGTGTTATTAAATCCAATATTTAATCTTTCACACATTAATTTTCGTAATTCTTTTGAGCTTTCTATTCCACTTAATCCTAAATCATATAAGTCATTAACGGAAAGATTTCCTTTTTTATGATTTTCGTTAGATTTTATATTTTTAAGCGAATTCAAAACCTCTTCTTTTGTAGATTCAGCCACCCCAACTTTATGATGCTTAATTGAAACTTCTTTTCGTACATAAGCATTTTTAACTTCAGGAATTTCTTTATTTATTTTGTTTCTAATTTGTAATCCAGGATAATCTGGATCAGTCAAAACAATAATGTCTCTCTTTTTAATCACTTCTTTAAGATATTTAATATCTTTTTCATTAATCGCTGAACCATTAACTTTATAAAAATCAGCGTCTAAAAAAGATGATAAAAAATCAATATCAGACTTGCCTTCGACAACAATTAAATCACTTATTTTTTCTTTTGAAATTTTACACATGGAAAGTTTTTATACTATTACTATATGAGATGTTTTGCATCTCTTCATAAGATATATTTAATAATTCAGCTGCGTATTTTACAGTTTCACAAATATATTTAGGTTCATTACTTTTTCCTCTATAAGGAACAGGCGCTAGATAAGGTGCATCAGTTTCAAAAACTATCTTATCAAGAGGAATATTTTGAATAACTTCTTTTGTTACTCTACTATTTTTAAAAGTTAAGACCCCACCAAAAGCAATGACATATCCTTCTTTTATAAATAATTCAGCCATTTCTTTGCTCCCAGAATAGCAATGCATTACGCCTGCATTATTGATTTTATGAATTTTAATAAAATCATAAAAATCTTGGACCGCATCTCGGCAATGTATAGAAACAGGTAAATTTAATTCATTAGCTAAATTAATTTGTTCTAAAAGCATCTTCTTTTGTTTTTCTTTTATTGGCTCGTCTTTTTCCCAATAATAATCTAGGCCAATTTCACCAATTGCTTTAATATATTTTTCATTTTTTAAATAAAGCTCTTTTAATTTATTAATTGTTGGGTCATTAGAATCGAGTAATTTATATCCTTTGTGTTCAGTAGGAATAACACCAATTGCAGCATAAACAAAATCATATTTTTTTGCGATTTCAACTGCTAAAATCGAGCTCTTCAAATCATACCCAACACACAAAAATTTAGTGACTCCATTTTCTTTAGCTTCAGTAATATATTTATCTAAATTTTTATAAAGAGTTTCATCATTAAGATGAATATGTGTATCAAAAATCATTTTATTTTCCTACACAAAATCTTGAGAAAATTTCTTTTGCAATATCAAAATCGCAATCTTCTCCAGTTAATGATAATACTTTAAGATATGTTTCACGTAATTTTGAATTAATAATATCGATTGGAAGTTCTTGTTTTACATCAAATAAAATTGATTCCAAAGAATCTTTAACACTCTTTAAAATACCAAGATCTCTTGTGTTAGCAATTGATGGATTATCATAATTTTCTTTCTTTAAATCAAGTAAATTTAAAATTGCTTCTTTTAAAGGTTCAATATCTTTTTTAAGAGCACTTACATATACACATTTTTTATCTTTATTATATGTATTCTTATCTTTTTTATTATAGACAACGATTGTTTTTTTATTTTTCACTAAATCTAAAATTTCTTTATCTTCATCATCGAGATTTTCACTATCAAAAACAGCTAAAACAATATCACTCTTTTTAAGTAATTTTATACTTTTATCAATGCCTATTTTTTCAACTGTATCATCAGATTCTCTAATTCCAGCAGTGTCATAAAGGTTACAAACAATTCCGTTTAAATTGATTTTCCCTTCAACAACATCACGTGTAGTTCCTTTGATATCAGTAACAATTGCTTTATCTTCTTTAATTAATGCATTTAAAATTGAAGATTTACCAACGTTTGGTTTACCAACAATCGCAATATTAATACCATCTTTAATAATGTTTCCTTTAACACCGTTTTTAATTAATTCTTTAATATAATTGATGTTTTTATTACAAATTTCGACTATTTTTTCGTTATTTGCTTCTTCAATATCTGTATATTCAGGATAATCTATATTAACTTCAATTAAACTTAAAAGGTCACCTAAATCCTTTTTTATAGGCGTAATTAATTTAGATGTATCACCCTTTAAAGCCATGAGAGATAGTTTTTTACTTTCTTCAGTTTCGGCATTAATAAGATCATTAATTGATTCAGCTTGCATGAGGTTCATTTTTCCATGAAGATAAGCTCTACTTGTAAATTCTCCTCCAGTTGCAAGTCTTGCACCATTTTTTAAAGCAACTTCAATAATTTTATTAAAAATTAAAGGTGAACCATGAGAAATAATTTCAACGCTATCTTCACCAGTAAATGAGTGAGGTTTTTTATAAGCAAGTAAAATTACTTCATCAATTAATTCATCTTCATCTTTAACAAATCCGTAAATTATTGAACTTCTTTCTACTTTTGTTAAATCTTTTGTAAAGAATTTTGAAACAATAAAAAAACAATCGTCACCACTAAATCTAACGATAGATAACGCGCTTTTTAAAGGTGCAGTAGCTAGTGCGACGATTGTTTCGTTCATAAAAATTATTCAGCGACTTCTGTATTATCAGCTGAAGTTTCGTTATTTTGAGTTTCTTCTTTGTTGTCAGTGTCTACAAAACCAACAAATTTAACGACGATAGCTCTATTTTTTCCATCACCAACTGATTCAGTTTTAATGCCTTTCCATGTTGAAAGAGCATTATGGACTTTCTTTCTTTCATCTGGTGTCATAGGATTTAATTTTACATCAACGTGTGTTCTTAAAACTTCTTTAGCTGCTTTTTTAGCAATAAAGATAACTTTACTATATTTCTTATCTTTATAATTTCCAACATCTAAAAGAATTCTAAATTTCTTTCTGAAAGTTGTGGAAACAGCTAATTTTGTTAATTCATTTAATGATTGAAGTGAACTTCCGTTATTTCCAATTAAAACAGAGTTATTATTTGTTTCGATTAAAATTTTAATTACGTCATCTCTATAGAATGTTCTTAAACTTGCATCTAGTCCTAAAGCATGGCAAACATCTTTAATATAGTTTTCTGCAAATTCAATGACATCACCAATTTCATCAACTGAAATAGTAACTTTTTTGACAAATAATCCCTTTTTTTCTTCTTCTATTTTATAAATGATTTCTTCAGGAGCAACACCGAAATCTTTGCTTGCTTCTAAAAGACAATCTTCTAATGTTTTTGCTGTATATTTTTTCATATATTAAGCACCTTTTCTATCACTGTTTTTCTTTGATTTTCCCATAAATATAATGTGTAAAAGAACACTTTGGAGAATACTAATAAGAGCACCCATTAACCAGTAAACACCCATAGCTGATGGTAAATTGAAGCCCATGAACACGATCATAATTGTCATTGCCCATTGAGTATATTTCATTGTTTTATTAGTCTCGTTTGTTGCAGCACTATTACCAGTTTTTGTAATAGTTTTCATTCTCTTTTTATTTAACCAATTAGGAATAAGCATTGAGCAAATTTGAGCAGCACTCATTAACAAAATTAATACTAATGCTGTCCACCATCCTGGATTTGCTGGCCATCCACTAACACTAGTTAAAGCACCCCAAATTGTATCACTAAGTCTTAAGCCTAAAACAGCGTCTCTACTGAGTGAAGCACTACCTGTTAAAGCGTTCCAAACAGAGATAAATACAGGGAATTGAATAACAATAACAAGCATTGATGCAAATGGGTGCACTTTATTCTTTTTATATAAAGCCATTTGTGCAGATGCTAATTTTTGTTTTTCGTATTGATTTGTATTAGCATTTGGATATTTTTGTTGTAATTTAGCAATTTCTGGTTGTAAGAAACTCATCTTTTGTTGAGAAATTGTTGATGGTAATGTGATAAGTAAGAATAAAATTCTAACAATTAAAGTTGTAAGAATAACAGCTAAGATTTGTCCTCCACCATTCATTCCAAAAGCATGTGATAAATTTTCAACTAAAGCTGAAATTGGATAAACAAATAATCCTTCAAGGAATCCGTGTTTTGTAAAAGCTTCACCCCATCCTTGATAGAAATCTTTTCCTTTTCCTTGAATTAAAACGGTATCATTAAGTGGATCGTTGTTGACATGTCCATAAAATCCATCATCCATAGTAATACATGTTTTAACTTGAGCGACTTTTTGAGATAAAGTGTTTTCATAAAGTGTTAAATATTTATCACTCATTCCTTCATCACTTTTTACATCTTTTTTAACAATTTCATCATTCCATTTTTTAATGTTAACAAATCTATCGTTAGCATCTGATTCACTGTAGAATTTTGTGCTTCCAAAGTTAGCAAAAAGTGATCTATTTCTTCCTAAATAAGTAATAGAATCTTTTTCACCTTCACCATTAAGCATTTTATTTAATAATACTTCGTTAGTTGTATCTTTTTTGAATTTTTTATAATCTTCATAAGTGTAACCATAAACATCTTGATATGTTAAAGATTCTTTAGTTTTACCTTTAAAATATCCAGTTGTTGATGTTGCATTATTAATTACAGCATCAATTACTTTATTTTCTAAAAAATTAAAGTATGAAAAAGATGGTACTGAGATACCATTTGAAGATGCGGTAGAAATTAAATTTGAAGTAAATTCAGAAAAGCCGAAAACATAAGATGTATTTTTTGTTGCATTTGTTGAACTATCAATAATTCCATTAATAAGTTCAATTTTAACTGGCTTAATTGTTTTTAAATTTGAATTAAAAGTATTAAAAACAGCATCATTAAATGCTGTTTCATCATTTGCACACTTAATAGAAACATATTTGTTTTCTGTTTCACTATAAAATGAGACACTTAAATTTGATTTTGAGCGACTTGCTTCGTTAAATCCTTCTGTCTTAGTTGCAAATGTATCAAGAATATAATCAATTCCATCACTTTCATTTTCAAAGAATCTAGTATTTAAGCCATCATAGCCAAACATATAGTTAGCTGTATCAGCTTCAGAACAAAATGAGTTACAGCTAGATAAGGCAAATGCACTAAAAATCACAGCTGCAATTCCTAAAAATTTGTTTCTTTTCTTTTTATCCATTCAATTCTCCTTAATAGAATTAATTAAATTAACGAGTAAATCTTTATTTTTATTGAATTCATCAACACTGTATTTTTTATTAATAACTATAATGAAATCTTTACTAACATTTTTATACTCTAAACACGAGTCTACAATTGCTCGAACTTGTCTTTTGATTTTAACTCTTGTTACTGCATTGCCGTTCTTTTTAGTAACTAGTAATCCTACTCTAGAATATCCAAAATCGTTTTTACGAAAATATACAGTATAAATTTCGTTTCTTTTAAAGTTTCGTAAATCTAAAATTTCTTTAAATTCTCTATATTTTTTTACTCGATTAATTTCTTTCATTACTTAGTTCTTGTGTTAACTGTTAAGACTTTTCTTCCTTTTTTTCTTCTTAAAGCAAGTACTTTTCTTCCGTGTCCAGTTGCCATTCTAGCTCTGAATCCATGTACTCTAGCTTTGTGTAATTTACTTGGTTGGTATGTTCTTTTCATAATATAATCCTCCTAAAATATGCAAATGAAATTATATATGTATATATACATATAAGTCAATAAATTATACTTTTCCTTAAAATTTTGAGCAAATATTTTAATTTATTTTTTTCTTATTTTCTAATAATTAATCAACAATTATTTTTAAAAGTTTTCCCCACATCAACATATGTGTATATAGTGAAATTTCTCCTTGTAGAAAAGATGTTAGAAGTATTGATTTATAAAAGAATTTTCGATGTGGAATTAAAAATATTTGTGGAAAACTTTTTATACTTTTCCACATTATCAACATTGATAAGTTTATATACACAAATTTTACACATTGCATTATGTGGATAAGTTAAAATATACGACTATAATCAGTATAATTAAATAGTTTTCAATGTGGAAAACTTTTTATAGGGTCTTTCTTCGTTTTTATTTGACATCTTTTGATATAAAATATATAAGGTATATTTTATGAACGAAACATCTTTAACACAGAACTATATTTTACGGAGCAAAGTATTAGATAAAATTTCTAAAAAAATCGATAAACAAACATTCGATACTTTTCTCAAAAACACGAAAATTTATAGCATGGATAATGAAAATGTCATTATTTCGTGTGATTCAATTTTATCAAAAGCAATTTTGAACGATAAATTTGCTAAAGAAATCGAAGATTTAATTCAAATCGAAACAGGTAATAAATACATTGTTGTTTTTAACGTTGAATCAGAATTAATTAATTCAAATAAACCTAGTCAAGAATATTCATCTTCATTCTTTCAAAATTCAATAATTCAACCTGAATTTACTTTTGATAATTTTGTTGTCGGTCCAAGTAATTCTGAAGCTCAAAAAGCATCATTAATCGTTGCTTCAACTCCAGGATCAATGTTCCAAACTTTATTTATTTATGGTGGTAGTGGACTCGGAAAAACTCACTTATTAAACGCTATCGGAAATTATATAAAGCAAGCTACACCAGAGAAAAAAGTTCTCTATACAAGCAGTCAAGATTTCTTAAACGAATACCTTGATTACGTTAACGGAGATAACAAAAAAGAACAACTTTTTAAATTCTTAAAACAATTTGATGTTTTACTTATAGATGACATTCAAATGCTTAAAGATAAGCGCAAAACTCAAGAATTTTTCTTTAATATCTACGAAGATTTTAGGCAAAATCGCAAACAAGTTTGTATTACAAGTGATAAGTTGCCTGGCGAACTCGATGGTATTGATACACGTATTATTACCCGTTTTACAAGTGGTTTAAGTGTTCCAGTACATCAACCAGATTCAGCAACTTGTAAAGAAATTTTAAAGAAAAAAATCCAAGCTAGTGGCATTAGTTTATCTCAATATGACGATGATGTTTTGGACTTCATGGCAGATAAATTTAAAGACTCAATTAGAAGTTTAGAAGGCGCATTATTAAGATTAAATTTCTATGCTTCATTTAGCCACGCTGAGCATATTGATTTACCACTTTGTTGTGAGGCCTTAGGAACAATAATTGATGTTAAAAACGCTAATAAAGTTCTCACTGAACAACAAATTTTATCAACAGTCGCTAAATATTATGATTTAAGTGTTGCTCAAATTACCGGAAAAATTAAAACAGCAAACATTATGCTTCCTCGACATATCGCAATTTATTTAATTAGAGATATGCTCGACATGCCACTTAAAAAAATAGGTAAAGTTTTCTCAAATAGAGATCACTCAACCATTATGCATAGTGTGGATAAAATCCAAGAAATGTTGAAAACAGATAAACAACTTCAAGAAGCAATCGATGATATAAAAAGTCGATTACAATCGTAAAATTTTATAAAAATAAGTATCAAAAAAGTGTCTAATCCACAATTTCCACACACATTATTATTACTAAATAAAGGAGTATATAAATGAAATTTATTATTAACCGAGAAGAATTTTCAAAACGAATTCAAAACGCTTCAAGAGTCATTAACTCAAATAATCCTCTTCACTCATTGAGAATGATTAAACTTGAACTTACAGCTGATGGACTTGTAATTACTTCATCTAATGGCGAACTCAATGTCCAAACGACTATTTTCCCATTTTTAGATAATAAACAAATATTACGTAACACAGAAGAAGGTGGTGTTTTAGTTGATGCTAAATTAATTACTGAAATCGTTAAACGTTTAGACGGTGATGAAATTAAATTTGAAGTTTTAGATGGAAGCTTAGCTAAAATTGAAGGCTCTTCTTCAAACTATAATTTAAACGTTGTAAGAGTCGAAGAATTTACAGATTTAGATTTCTCAAAAAGTGGTTCTCAAGTCCAAATTTTATCTAAAGATTTATTAAGTGCTATTAATGAAGTTGCTTTTGCTGCTTCTTTAAAAGATCAACGTGTTTTAAATGGTGTTAATGTTGAATGTACATGTTCTTCTTTAACTTTTACGGCGACTGATGGCGCTCGTCTTGCTAAAAAAGTAATCGACATCGAAAATAAAGATGTCTTTAATGTCATCATCCCTTCAAAAACACTCCTAGAAGTCGCAAGAACACTCGAAAATGAAAAAGAGATTGAAATATATGTCAGTGAGAAAAAAGTTGTTTTCTCGTTTAAGGACACAATTATTTCATCAAAGTTAATTAGTGGTGATTACCCAAATGTTAGAAATGTCATTCCTAAGAGCTTCAATTATTTTTTAGAAGTTAATGCTCAAGACTTCTTATCTTCAATGAGTAAGGTTTCTTTCTTATCAAGTGAAAGAGAAAGTGTTGTTAAAGTTGTTATGCAAGAAGGTAAGGTTGTGATTTCTTCTAAATCAGAAGGAAACGCTACTGCTGATGCCTTAATTAATTTATTTAAATATAGTGGTGAGAAACTTGAAATCTCATTCAATTCAGAATTTGTCTCTAACGCAATTAGAGCTCTTGGATCACAAGATGTTTTAATTAGCTTTGTTGGTGAAATGAAACCATTCACAATCACAAACAAAGAAGATCCAAGCATTATTCAACTTGTTACACCTGTTAGAACCTATTAATTTAAGCGATTTTTGCTTTTGGTGTACCCCTATACGATAAAACTCTAAAAATCTTTATTTTTAACTTCCTTTAATATATAATATTAAAGGAGTTTTTTATATGGAAAAGATGGTAAGGAAAATCAAAATTGACACTGAATTTATAACACTTGGACAATTTTTAAAATTTGCTGATGTTATAACTAACGGTGGTGAAGCTAAAGAATTTATTATGTCTCATTCAATCTTAGTAAATGATGAAGATTGTAAAATGAGAGGTAAAAAATTACGTCCATCTGACAAAATTATAATTGATAACTCTATGTTCTTTGAAATCGAATAATGGTAGTTAATAAATTAGAACTTATAAACTTTAGAAATTATTCAAATTTATCTTTAAATTTTAATAACAAGATTAATTTTATCGTCGGGGAAAACGCAGAAGGTAAAACAAATCTTGTTGAAGGAATTTATACGCTTAGCCTAGCTAAATCATTTAGAACTCAAAATACAATTGAACTCATTAAAAATAACGAAGAAAAAGCAATCGTTAAAGGAACTATTGTTTCACTATCAAATTATAAAAAAATCGAAATTGAATTTAATAAATTTGGTAAAAAAGTTCTTATAAATTCCAAGCCAATAAAGAAAATTAGTGAATTAAATAAAATACTCAATGTTATTTATTTTATTCCAAAGGATGTAATTTTATTAAAAGACACTCCTAAAAGTCGTCGTCAATTTCTCGATTTATCAATTTCAAAATTAAATAATGATTATCTTAAAAATGTTATTAATTATGAAAAAATCTTGAAAGAAAGAAATGACTTACTTAAAACTTATCCTTTGAATAATACTTTATTTGATATTTTAACTGATAACTTAATTGAATTATCAAAAGAAATTTATAAAAGTCGCCGCGATTTTGTAGATGAAATAAATTTATATATTTCTGAGATTTATAATCGCGTTTCAATGAATAAAAATAAGAAAGTTTTTGTTAAATATCTAACTTACATAAATGATTATGATTCTTATTATGAAATCGCAAAAAAGAAATTTAACGAAATAAAAGAAGATGAATTTAAAAAGAAGCAAACACTTCTTGGAATACAAAAAGATGATTTCAAAGTTTATTTAGATGATTTAGATGCTTCACTTTATGGTTCACAAAGTGAAAATAGATTATGTGTGTTATCTTTAAAACTTGCAAATTATTTCATTGCTAAAGATGAAAAACCTGTAATTATTCTTGATGATATTCTTAGTGAATTTGATGATGAACACGAAAAGAATTTATTAAATTACCTTAATGATTTTGGACAAATATTTATTACAGGATGTAAAAAAAGCAAATATTACACTTCAACTTACTATGAAGTAACTAATAAAAAAGTAGAGATAAAGGAGTAGAAAATGGAAGAAAAAAACGAAAAAGAAGTCAATAAACTTGATGAATCTACTGTTACTGAAGCTGAAAATGTAGCTGAAAATGAAAAAATCAGCGAAAACGAAGGCTTTGAGGAACAAGAAAAAAATATCGATAGTAAAATTGGTGACAAGATTATTGAAGTCAAAGATGAAAAAGATTTAGAAAAGGCTGATGAAAAATATACGAGTAGTAATATTCAAGTTCTTGAAGGCCTTGAAGCTGTTAGAAAAAGACCTGGTATGTATATTGGTTCTACTTCTTCTATTGGTTTACATCATCTTGTTTGGGAAATTGTAGATAATGGTATCGATGAAGCTTTAGCAGGATACTGCGATACTATTACAGTTTTAATCAATGAAGGTGACACCATTACTGTTAAAGATAATGGTAGAGGTATTCCAATTGATACGGTTGGAAAAACCGGATTAAGTGGTGTTGAAACTGTTTATACAATCCTTCACGCTGGTGGTAAATTTGGTGAAGGCGGCGGATATAAAGTATCTGGCGGACTTCATGGCGTTGGCGCTAGCGTTGTTAATGCTTTATCAAGTTATGTTGAAGTTACTGTTGCTAAAGACGGTGGCTTATATTTTTTAAGATTTGAAAACGGTGGACATCCTGTTGGACACTTAAAGAGAATTGGAGATACAACCGAACACGGAACAACTGTTACTTTTAAACCTGATCCAACAATCTTTAAAGAAACAACTGTTTTTAATTACGAAACAATTAAAAATAGATTAAGACAAATGGCTTTCTTAAATAAAGGAATTACAATTATTCTTAAAGATTTAAGAAGCGATCAAAAACTTGAAGAAAAATTCCATTTTGATGGTGGTATTAAAGAGTATGTAAATTATGTAAATAGAAATGCTCAACCATTATTTCCTGAAATAATTTATTCTGAAGGTGCTCAAATTTATAACGATAATGGAGTTGAAGAAACAATTTTCTGTGAAATTGCTCTTCAATATACTAGTGGCTACACACACAACGTTTATTCTTTCTGTAACAACGTTTCTACAGGAAATGGTGGTATGCACGAAGAAGGCTTTAATTTAGCGTTAGTTCGTATTATTAATAACTATGCTCGTGATGCTAAAATTCTTAAAGATAACGATAAAGAACGTTTTACTATTGATGACTGTTTAGAAGGATTAACTGCAATTATTTCAGTTAAACATCCTAATCCACAATATGAAGGACAAACAAAAGGAAAATTAGGCAATCTTGAAGTTAAAAAGATTGTTTCTAATGTTTTTGGTGAACAATTCCAACGCTTCTTACTTGAAAATAAACAAACAGCTTTAGCTATCATGAATAAAGTAAAACTTGCTTATGAAGGTAGACTTGCTGCTCGTGCTGCAAAAGAAAACACAAGAAGAAAGAACGGAATTGAATTAACTACACTTCCAGGAAAACTTGCTGATTGTAGTTCAAATAATCCTGAAGAATGCGAATTATTCATCGTCGAAGGTAATTCTGCTGGCGGTAGTGCTAAACAAGGCAGAGATCCAAAAACACAAGCGATTATGCCTTTAAGAGGTAAAATTTTAAACGTCCAAAAAGCTCAAGCTCATAGAATTTTTGAAAACGCTGAAATCGGAAATATGATTAATGCTATTGGCGCTGGCTTTGGTGAAGATTTTGATATTGCTAAAATTAGATACCATAAAATCGTTATTATGACCGATGCTGATGTTGACGGTTCACATATTAGAATTTTACTTTTAACATTCTTCCATAGATTTATGAAACCTTTAATCGATCATGGCTATGTTTATATTGCTCAACCACCTCTTTATAAAGTTGAGTATAAAGGTAAACCATATTATGCATATTCAGATGAACAATTAAATGTCATTAGAAAGACACTTGATTTAAAACCTGGCTATCCTTACCAAAGATATAAAGGTCTTGGTGAAATGGACCCAGAACAACTTGAAGAAACAACAATGGATCCTAAAGTTAGAAAGATGCTTAGAGTTACAGTTGATGATGCAGTCGCTGCTGATCAAGTATTTAATGACTTAATGGGTGAAGATGTTGAACCACGTTCAACTTTTATCGAAGAGAATGCAAGATTTGTTAAAAATCTTGATATTTAATAAAAATAGTGAGGTTTTGCATGGAAAACGTAGAAAAGAAAGTAAACGGAAACGTTAATAATGAAGAAGAAAATGAAAAACTAAAAGAAGAAAATGCTGCTTTAGAAAGCGGTATTCAAGCTTCTTTAGTTGATACAGAAATTGTTACTCAAGTACAAGACTCATTCTTAGATTATGCAATGAGCGTCATTGTTGCTCGTGCTCTTCCAGATGTAAGAGATGGTTTAAAACCAGTTCATAGACGTGTCCTTTTTGGTATGGTTGAAGGCGGATATACACCTGATAAGCCATTCGTCAAATCAGCAAAAATTGTTGGTGATGTTATGGGTAAATATCACCCACACGGTGATTCTGCAATCTATATGACTCTTGTTAGATTAGCTCAACCATTCTCAATGCGTTATACACTTGTTGGAGGCCATGGCAACTTTGGTTCTATGGATGGCGATGATCCAGCTGCTATGCGTTACACTGAAGCAAGAATGGCAAAATTAGCTCTTGAAATGGTTAGAGATATTAACTGCAATACAGTCGATTATGTTCCTAACTATGATGGTAGCTTAGAAGAACCAAGTGTTTTACCTTCAAGAATTCCTAACTTATTAGTTAATGGTAGTGATGGCATTGCTGTTGGTATGGCTACAAAAATGCCACCACATAATTTAGGAGAAGTTATTGAAGGTATTAATTTAGTCGCTCGTAATCCTGAAGTTAGTATTGAGGATTTAATGAAAGTAGTTAAAGCTCCTGATTTCCCAACAGGTGGTATTATTTATGGTTTAGGTGGAGTAAGAGATGCTTACACAACTGGTAGAGGTACTTTTAGAATTAGAGCAAAAACTGAAATTATTGAAGATAATAAAGGAAAATCCAAAATTCATATTACTGAAATTCCTTATCAAGTAAATAAAGCAAATCTTGTTGCTAAAATAGGTGAACTCGCAAGAGAAAAAACAATTGATGGCATTACAAGCATTAAAGACTTCTCAAAAACAGGTGTTGATATTCAAATTGAACTTAGAAAAGATGTCGTTCCTGGAGTTGTACTTAATCAATTATTTAAAAATACTCAACTTGAAGTTAGTTATGGTGTCATTAACCTTTGTATTGTTAATGGTGCCCCTAGAGTTTTAAATTTAAAACAATTAATTAATTATTATATTGATTTCCAAATTGAAGTTATTGAAAGAAGAACTAAATTCTTAAAAGCTAAAGATGAAGCAAGAAAACATATTGTTGATGCTTTAATTAAAGTCCACGATATTTTAGATAAAACAAAGCCTGGTGGAAAAGAAAGTAGAGATGAATTTGTAGATATTGCTACAGGTAGTGCTAACCCACAAGTCTTCTGTGAAAAAATTATGGATCGTTATGGATTTACTGAAATCCAAGCTAAAGCTGTTGCACAAATGACTTTATCTAGATTAACAGGTCTTGAAACACAAAAGTTAGTTGATGAACGTACTGAATTACTTGCTAATATTGAAAAATATAACTTCATTCTTGAAACGAGAGAACACATGCTTGATGTTGTTTTAGAAGAACTTGAAGTTGTTAAAAATAAATATGCTGATAAACGTAGAACTGAAATTTCTACTTCTATTTCTTCTATTGATGATGAAGATTTAATCCCTGAAGAAGACTTAGTTATCACTTTAACTAATAAAGGATACATTAAGAGAATGTCTACTTCAGAATTTAAAGCACAAAATAGAGGTGGTACAGGTGTTAAAGGTATGAGCGTTTATAACAATGATGAAGTTAATCTCATGATATATTCAAAAACTCATACAGACATTCTTCTTTTTACAAATTTAGGAAAAGTTTATAGAAAAAGAGGACACGAAATTCCTGAATCTAGTAGAACCGGAAAAGGAATTCCTGTTCTTAACTTATTAAATCTTGATAAAGATGAAAGAGTTGTTGCTTTAATTAATGTTGAAGAATATGAAAATCACTTCTTGCTTTTTGCAACAGTAAATGGAATTGTAAAACGTGTAAGTTTAGAAGAATTTAAACGTATCAATTGCAACGGTAAAAAAGCTGTCACATTTAAAGAAGATGACCAATTACTTGATGTTAAAGTTACAAATGGCGAAACAAAGATTTTACTTGCAAGCGATGAAGGTAAACTTTGTATGTTCAATGAAACTGACGTAAGAGCAATGGGAAGAAATGCTGCTGGCGTTAGAGGTATGAATTTAAAAGAAGGTTCAAAACTTGTTAGTGTTTCAACTGACCAATATGGAAAACTCGTCTTTGTTTTAAGTGAAAATGGTTTAGGTAAATTATCACCTATTGAAGATTATCGTTTAACAAATAGAGGTGCAGGTGGTGTTATCACAATTAAAGTAACTGAAAAGACAGGTAAACTTGTTGGAATGAAAGTTATAAATGGCGATGAAGACTATATCGTTATTACAAATAACGGACAAACAATTAGATCACCAATTGAACAAGTAAGACTTTGTGGAAGAAATTCTATTGGTGTAAAAATTATTAATTTAAAAGATAAAGAAACTGTTTCTAGCTTTACTGTTTTACCTCATGAAGATAATGAATCTCAAGAAGAAAATACTGAAGTTAATAACGCTGAATCAGTGGCTAAAGAAAACGAAAATTCAACTGAAAATATAGAAGAAAAAGGTGAATAATTTAAAAAAACCATGCAAAACTTCAATATTTTAAATATTTATTTTTATTCAAGTAAAAGAGATTATGAAGATCTTTTTGAGAATTCCTTCATGAGAAGGAATCTCAAAGCATCTTTAGAATTGAATGATTATAGGTATATAAGTAATCCGATTGATGAAAATATTCGTGTTGTTTGGTTTATAAATTACGAAGAATTTAATAAATTTAGTTACTTTAAAGGTAAGAAATTTATCACTGCTACTAATTTGTTTTTTGCAGATAGTGAAGAAAAAGAAAAACTTTTATATAAGATAAAAGATAAAGAAACAGGGAAAGAATATTTTGATATTAAATTAAATAGCATTAAACAAATTAATGAATATGATTATGTTTTTGTTCCTTGTGAAGAAGCGAAAAAATTCCTTATTTCGCGTGGCATTACAAGTAAAATTTTAACTATGGATATTCCACTTAAACAAACAAAATTAGATATTAAAGGAACACAAAACTCAAAATTAGTTTATATTTATTTCCATCTAGAAGAAAATACAAAATATTTCTATACACTACTTGATGCTGATGATTTTGAAGCTGCAAAAAGAATTAGAGAATTTGCTGAAACATTTAATGATTATAAAATTATTGTTGTTTCAAAAGATATTTTAAAAAATAGAATGATGAAGAAAATCTTTAAAAAGAGTCCTACAAATTTAGTATTTACTAACATTGTTGGAGAAGATATTTACGCTTCTCTTGTTTATAATTCTTGTGGTTATTTAGCACTTAGTTCATACTATGGGCAAACAATAGAATTATCAGAAGCAATGTGTATAGGAAAACCTATTTTTGCTTTAAGTACTAACTCTTTTAAAGATATATTAATTGATAAAGAAACCGCCTATGTTTATAATAATTTTGCTCAATTAATAGACGGAGTAACTGCTTTTAATTCGAATAAATTACCTTCAATTAAAGATAAGCAAATCGAATTTTCTAAGAAGAATTCTGTTAAAGTTGTAGGTAAAGAAATTATAGATTTATATAAAAAAATTATAGAGGTATAAAAAATGATCGACATTAATTACATTATTGAAAACAAGGAACATGTAAAAGAGTTATTAAAAAGAAAGCTTTATGAAGCTGACATTGACACACTTGTTGCTCAAGTTGAAGAAAAAAGAAAACTTCAAAAGCAAGTTGAAGACAATAAAGCTGAACAAAATAGATTATCAAAATCAGTTCCTACTGTTAAAAAGGCTGGTGGCGATGTTCAAGCTATCTTTGCTAAATCAAAAGCATTAGCTCAAGAAAATAAAGATAACGAAGTTAAATTAGAAGCACTCGAAAAAGAAATCAATAAAGTTTTAGTTGCTTTACCTAATTTACCTGATGAAGATTTGTTGGGTGGCGGAAAAGAAAATAATAAGCCAATTTATTGGTATAAAGAAAAACCAAATTTCGGATTTAAAATTAAATCACACGTTGAACTTGCTGAATCACTTGGCTTAATTGATTATGAAAGAGCTGCTAAAGTTAGTGGACACGGAACATGGTTCTATACAGATTTAGGCGCTAGACTTGAATGGGCTATTTTAAATTTCTTTATCAGTGAACACTTAAAAGATAAATTCACATTTATGATGCCACCACACATCTTAAATTACGAAAGTGGATTCACAGCTGGACAATTCCCTAAATTTGAAGAAGATGTCTTTGAATTAAAAGGACTTGAACCAACAAAATTCTTACTTCCAACAGCTGAAACTGCTTTAGTTAATTATTATAGAAATGAAATCTTAGATGAAAGTGAACTTCCTAAGAAATTCTTCGCTTACACTCCTTGTTATAGAAAAGAAGCTGGATCATATAGAAGTGAAGAAAGAGGTATGATTAGAGGATATCAATTCAACAAAGTTGAAATGGTTGAATATACAGCTGAAAATGATAGTGATAGAGCATTTGAAGAATTAGTAAATAAAGCAAAATCACTTGTTGAACAATTAGGATTACATTTTAGAATTTCTAAACTTGCTGCAGCTGATTGCTCACATTCAATGGCAAGAACTTATGATATCGAAGTTTATTTACCATCACTTGATATCTATAAAGAAGTAAGTAGTGTTAGTAACGCAAGAAGTTACCAAGCAAGAAGAGGCATGATGCGTTATAGAGATAAAGATGGCAAATTACACTATATGAATACATTAAATGGTAGTGGACTTGCTACAAGTAGAATTTTCCCTGCAATTCTTGAACAATATCAACAAGAAGATGGCAGTGTTAAGATCCCAGAGGTCTTACAACCATTCATGGGTGGTATTAAAGAAATTAAACCTATTAAATAGTTTTAATTTAAAGTATAATATTTAAGCCGTTGTGAGCAATCGCTTCGAACCAGGTCAGGATAGAAATATAGCAGCCTTAAGATCTAGATTGTCTGTACAACGGTTTTTATTTTCTTTTATAATTTAGATATGCTTTATAACGATGAATATTATATGAATTTAGCTTTAGTAGAAGCTAAAAAAGCCTTCAAAAAAGGTGATGTTCCTGTAGGCGCTGTTATTGTTTCAAATATAACACATGAAGTTATTTCATGCGCACATAATTTAAGAGAAATTAATAATGATATAAGCGCTCATGCTGAAATTTTAGCCATTAAAAAAGCTGAGAAAAAAATAGAAAATTGGAGGCTGGAAGACACTACAATTTATGTTACTTTAGAACCTTGTTTGATGTGCGCTGGTGCGATTATTCAAAGCAGAATTTCACGTCTTGTTTTTGCGGCTTTTGAAGATAAAACTGGTGCCTTCGGTTCAATAATAGATGTCACTAAAATATATAAAAATTCTTTAACTATAACGCATGGAGTTTGTGAAAAAGAATCAAAAAAACTTTTAAAAGAATTTTTTAATAACAAACGAATATGAATAGAAAAAAACATAAAAAATAGTAAAATTTTTTAAAAATAGTTGAGTTTTGCAGGGCTTTTGAACAATAACAACATAAAAATAACCTTATTTTTAACAATATAAATTTGTGAAAAAAATAATAAATAGTGAAAATTAAGATAATAATGAAAAAATCTATGTAAATTTTTTGTAAATATTTAATGTGTATTATATGAAAATTTAGAATTATATAATATAATTCTACTATATGTTAGAACTCGTAAATATTAAGAAAGACTATTTTGTTGATAAGAAGCCATACCCTGCTTTAAAAGGAATTAATTTATATTTTCCTAAGCAACAATTTTGCTCTATTTTAGGACCTTCTGGATGTGGTAAAACTACCACTTTAAACATCATCGGTGGGCTTGATAAGTATACAAGTGGAGACTTAATTATTGAAGGCCATTCAACTAAAGAATATAACGATAAAGATTGGGATAATTATCGTAACAAAAGGATTGGTTTTGTTTTCCAATCATATAACTTAATACCTCATTTAAGCATTCTTGAAAATGTTGTTATGAGTCTTACTCTTAATGGCTTAAATAGAAGAGAAAAACTTAGAAAAGGTAGAGAGGCGCTTGATAAAGTTGGCTTAAAGGATTTATATAACAAAAGACCAAATCAATTAAGTGGTGGGCAAATGCAAAGAGTTGCTATTGCTAGAGCTATTATTCATGATCCTGAAATTATTTTAGCTGATGAACCTACAGGTGCACTTGATTCAACTACTAGTATCCAAATTATGGATCTTTTAAAAGAGATTTCTAAAGATAAATTAATTATTATGGTCACTCATAATAAAGAACTTGCAGTTCAATATTCAGATAGAATTATTGAATTTAAAGATGGCGAAGTTGAAAACGACACTCAAGCAAATGAAATTCAAAAAATAAAAGAGAACGAAGATAAACTTTATCGTGATGAAAAAGAAAATAATTCAGATTATTTCGTTTTGATTGATGAAAAAAATAAAAAGCAAAAAAGAAAACTAAAAAAAGAAGAAAAGAATAAAGAAAAATATTCAAGAATGAGTTTCTTTAGTGCGTTAAAGATTTCTTTAAAGAATTTATTAACAAAAAAAGGAAGAACGCTAGCAACTGCAACCGCTGCTTCTTTCGGTATTATTGGCGTTGCTCTTGTTTTATCTGTTAATAATGGATTTGGTGATTATATAGAAAGAATGGAAGAACAAAGCGCTTCCCAAATGCCTGTAACTGTTAGCTCTTATACAATTACTTATGAAAAAGGTGATGATTTTGTCGAAAATCCTCAATATAGCGATAAAACTTTTGTTTATCCATACATTAACAACATGGGAACACAAAAAATTCAATATAACAACATTACAGAAAAATATATAAATTATCTTAAAAAGTTGAAAACTGAAACAAAATTATTAAACGATTATTTAATAAATTATGGTGATACTTATTCTTTAAATTTAACAACGTTAGACCCAACTAATAGTAAAGCTTATGCTGTTAGAAATGGTACAACTGGGTCACTTAATTCAATGATTTCTACAGTCACTGGACTTCCTACTACTTATTGGCATGTTCTATATGGTGAAGAAGAATATATAAGCAAATCATATGACTTAATTGCTGGAAATTATCCAGATAAAAACAATATGAACGAACTTGTTCTTGTTGTTGATTCTAGAAACCAAATTTCATTAAGTGCTTTAAAACAACTTGGGTTTTATTCAAATGATGATAGTGTAAATGTTGATTACGCAGAAAAAAATCCAATAAGTTTCGATGATATTTTAAAGAAAGAATATAAAGTTTTTAATAATGATGAATTTTATAATGAAAAGTCAAAAACTGTCGAAAATTCATCGAAACCTGTATATTATTATGAAAATAATGATTTAGATTCTTTATATAATGATAGTTCAAAAGGCGTGAAATTAAAAATTTCAGGAATTTTAAGACCTAAAAAAGAAGCAATGGTTAGTTCAATGACAACTGGCTTATGCTATCAAAAATCGCTTGAAGAATTTATTGTTTCTAAAAATAATCAATCAAAAATTTATGGAAATATTAAAAACAATGTTGTTTGGAAAAGCGGAATGAGCACTTCTGATTTAATTAAAGACATTGAGAATATCAACTCTTCAGGCAGTGTCACTGTTTCAACTTTAAATAATTTATTTAATAAATATTTTAGTTTTTATTCTATTTTCTCAGGAAGCGAAAAGAAAAATGAAACCGATGGTTATACAATTACTGACTATTTAAAATGGGCTAATATTATTGGTGCTGATTTAATCAGAGATGATTTAAAAGAAAATGGAACGAGTATATTAAAAGATTATTTTACAAAAATTTCAGGTAGTTTATTACTTCCTGGAAAAAAGGAAGAAGCCTATCCTTACGTTATAAGCTTACTTGCTTATGTCAATAGCTATTCAAATATTAGTTCTATTGTTATTTTTCCTTCGAATTTATCAAATAAAGCAAAATTATTAACAAAATTGGATGAGTTTAATGTAATTGATGAAACTGGGAAAAGCGCTGACCATGCCGCTAATACTTATGAACAAGTATTTTATAGTGATTTGGTTGGAACATTTACTGAGTCTTTAAGTCAACTAATAGATATTATTTCAATTGTTTTAATTGTTTTTGCTTCTATTTCTTTACTTGTTAGTTCTGTTATGACTGCAATTATCACTTATGTAAGCGTTATTGAAAGAACTAAAGAAATTGGTATTTTAAGAGCTTTAGGAGCAAGAAAAAAAGATGTTGGACGTTTATTTGAAGCTGAATGTGTTGCCACTGGATTTATAAGTGGATGTATTGGATGCGCTTTTTCTTTTATATGTTGCTATCCAATTAATGCAATTATCAATTATGTTTATCCAGAGTACTACATTGGAAATATTGCTTCTTTAAAATGGACAGCTGTTTTAACACTTATTGCTATTTCTATTTTACTTGGATATATCAGCAGTTTAATTCCCGCAAGGGCTGCAGCTAAGAAAGATCCTGTTATTGCTTTAAGGAGTGAGTAATGGAATTAGAACGAATTAAAAAAAGCATTAACGAAGGCTTATCTACTGAAGAAGTTAAAGAAAGAGTTGATAACGGCTTAATTAATAAAGAAGAAAAAGCACGTGGCTCAAAGAAAATATTTGAAATTATTCTCCGAAATCTTTTCACTTTCTTAAATGTCATAATGTTCATCATTGCTGTCATTTTATTTACTTTTAAACTTTATAAAAATTGTATTTTTATTTTCATTTTATCTGCTAACCTTTTAATTGGCATTTATAGTGATATCAAAGCGAAAATGGCTGTTGATAAATTATCATTAATTCAAAGAAAGAGAATAACTGTTATTCGTGATGGAAAAGAAACTGAAATTTTTAGTGATGAAATAGTTCTTGATGACATTTTGCATTTAAGGACTAATGATGTTATACCTTGTGATTCAACCTGCCTTTTTGGAAAAGCAAAAGTTAATGAATCAATATTAACAGGAGAGAGTGACGTTATTAAAAAGAACGCTGATGATTCTTTGCTTAGCGGATCAGTTATTACAAGTGGAGATATATACGTTAGGGTAGACAAAGTTGGCGCAGAAAACTACATCAGAACACTTCAAAAAAAGAGCAAAGAATTTAAAAAAGTAAAATCTCGTTTATATATTGAAATAAATAGTATTTTTAAATATATTGCTTTATTTGTTTTAATTCTCGGATTACTTCAAATTGTAATTACGATTTTATCAAATTATATTTATGGCTATGGTGAAATTGAATGGACATATGAATATATTGGAAATTATTTTGTTGCACCTTTAAGTGGAGCAATTATTTCTCTTATTCCATCTGGAATGTATTTATTATTCTCTACATCTTTAGCTGCTGGAGTCATTACTTTATCTGGTAAAAGAGTTCTTGTTCAAGATATGTATTCTCTTGACACACTTGCTCGTGTTGATGTTCTTTGCCTTGATAAAACTGGAACTTTAACAGATGGTACGATGGAAGTTTACGATGTGATGTACTTTGAAAATGATTATAAAAAGGAAGAAATTGATGAATACATCAAAAACTTTAATAGCTATTTAAATGAAAACAATTTTACAGCACACGCAATTGAAGATTATTTTGGTGATGGAAACAATCTTGAACCATATGACAAAATTAATTTTGATTCAGATAATAAATATAGCGCAGCATCTTTTAAGGGCATCGGAACAGTTGTTATGGGCGCTTATGGGTTCGTTAATTTTAAAAATCTTAATGAAGATGCAATAAGTAAAATTTTTGAATTTTCATTAAATGGAGAACGTGTTCTACTTGTTGGAATTTCAAAGAATTATATTGAAGATGAAAAACTTCCTGAAGATATTGAACTTGTTGCTGTAGTTCGTATTAGAGATCATATAAAAGAGGATGCTCATGAGATTCTTGAATGGTTTAAAGAAAACGACGTTAAGATAAAAATCATTAGTGGAGACAACCCTTTAACTATTCAAAATGTTGCTCTAAATGTTGGCTTAAAAGATGATATTAAAACTATTTCTTTAGAAGGCTTAGCAGACGACGAAGTTAAAAAAATCGCGCAAAACTACGATGTTTTTGGCAGAGTTACACCAGAACAAAAAAGAATTGTAATCGAAGGACTTAAGGAAAGTGGGCACACAGTTGCTATGTTTGGCGATGGTGTAAATGATATTTTAGCTTTTAAGAGTAGTAATGTTTCTATTAGTATTGCTAATGCTAGTGAGGCAGCAAAAGAATTAGCAAATTTAGTTTTAATTGATAATAATTTTAGTGGTCTTCCTTATATTGTTTCCGAAGGAAGAAGAGTAATTAATAATCTTCAAAGAACATGTTCTTTATTCCTTGTGAAAACTGTTTTTAGTGTAATTACTAATATTTTCTTTATGATATTTGGACTTTGTGGAGGACTAACTTGGAATTTTGTACCAGGAACATTCTATGTTTGGGAATTATGTTCGATTGGTTTAAGTGCGTTCTTCTTAGCTCTTGAACCTAATAAAGAAAGAATAGAAGGCGGATTTATTTCTAACATTTTACAAAAAGCTTTACCTGGTGGAATAGTTATATCTTTAGGCGTTATTATTCTTTATTTAACAATGTATTTTACCCATATGTTTGACCAAAATGCCTTTATTTATCGTACAATTACAACGTACTATATTTCAATTGTGTCTATGTTTGTTTTAATTGGGACTTGTGTACCATTAAATAAATATAGGGTTAGTGTAATTACAGGAAGTATTGTCGTTGGTATATGTGTCTTTATTTGGTCAATTTATGGAACAAACTGGTTAAGCTTGTATGGGCCAAAACCTCCTAGACACCTATCACCTGAAATGATAACTGTTCTTGCGGTTGCTATAGGTATTACTTTTGTCTTTATGTTTTTAGTCTTTGGAATACCATACATTATTAAAAGGAAGAAGAAAAAATGAAAAATAGAGAAGAAAATATTGAAAATACATTTTTAAAACTTCTTGAAGAAAGAAACATTGAAACTATTGATGTTCAAACGATTGTTGATGCTTTAGGAATTAAGCGTCAAACATTTTATTATCACTATAAAAATATTTATGATTTAATTCTTTCATTAATGCAAAAAGAAGAATTAGAAATCAAAGAAGAAACTGATTATGACAAAATTTTATTAACTATCATTGATAAGCTCTATGAAAAAGAATTCTTCTTTAAAGAAATTCTTAAAAGTAGCGCTAACGATATAATTCAAGAATTTACGTTTTCTTATTTTTATCGTTCACTTCTTTTTTATTTAAATAAGTTTAATCTTTCAATTGATGCTAAAAAAGAAGTTGATCGTTTTTTAACTAATTCAATTACAAATCAACTTCTTTATTATTATTCAAATGGAGATTATTCCAAAACTGAACTCTTTAAAAAGATGGAGTGTTTAATAAATGAGGATATAATTAATTATATTGTTAAAAATTATAAGAACATAAACAACTAAGTTTCATTTACTTAAATCTTAAAAACCATTAGAATTAATTTAATTAAGTTTCACTATAAGACGTTTGCTCTATAGCAGAAAGGTGATTTTATGACAAAAGAAGATTATATAAGTAGTTTTATTTACTTAGTAATGGCAGGCATTATTCTTGCTGTTGGTTTATTAGTTTTTAGGCCTGCAATGAGTAGTGGCTACATTGCTCAAACAGCAGGACAAAACTTCGCTTTCTTACTTGTTGCTTTATTAATAGGCGTTTTAATCAACGTTGCTTTTATTGAAGTCGGACATTTAATTGGAGGATTAATTGGTGGATATGAGATATTATCTTTCAATATGTTAGGTCTCTGCTTTTATAAAGTGTTAGTGAAAAACGCTGCAAAACCTCAATTAAAATTTAAATTTAAGTCATTTAATGGACTTAGTGGAGAAACGATTATTAAACCTAAAAAGGAAAAAAGCAATCCAATGTTTTATGTATTTACTCCACTTTTATTAATACTTTTAGAATTTGTTGCTTTATATTGTGTTGTCGTTTTTATTAAAACTCCGGAAAGAGCTAACACAGGTGATCCACTTCAATTTATTAAATATGGAGTTATTGTTGTTGCTACAATTGGTGGATGTTTTACTTTCTACAATTACTTCCCAGCAAAACTTGATTCATTAAATGATGGATATAGAATTGTTGCTTTAAATAAGAAGATTAATGTTGTTGCATATAATGAAAAATTATTACTTGAAGCAAATGATTATTACGGAATTAAAAATGAAAAAGTTACTGTCTTTGATGAAATTACAGATTTTACAGCTCAAGTTAATTTATTGGCTGCTAAGCATGAATTTGTTAATGGAAACGTAGATAAAACTTTAGAAATTTTAGATAAGAATATTGAAAATAAAGTTAAAATGTCTAAGAGTACTCTTTTAGAAAATGAAATTGAAAAAGCTTATGTTCTTTTTATGACAAAAGACATTGAAGAAGCAACTAATTACTACAAGAGTTTAGATGAAACTACTAGAAATTATATATTAGGCTGTAAGGATTTGCCTTCAATTAGAACTTATATTCTTTATATTGGACTTGTTGAAAAAAGTGCAAGTGAAATAAAATTCGCTTTAAATAAAAAGAAAAAAGCACTTGAAAGAGTTACTGATGGAGTTGGAAAAGCTGAATCTGATGCAATCGATAGAGCATTAGAAAGAGTTTATTCGGCTTATCCAGAATTAAAGGAAACTAAAAAAGAAAATAAATAAAAAACTAACCAAACAAAAAAGTTGCACCTTGATGATGCAACTTTTTAATAATTTTAAATTTAATTATTTAGCTTCTTCTTTAGTTTTTAAAGAATCTCTAATTTCCATTAAGACTTGTAATTCAGTTGGTTGTGGTTTTCCAGGAACTGGTGGAACAGGTCTTTCTTCTGGATGACGTGTATAGTACTCTTCTAAAGCTTTAGCTTCAAGATCAGCTCTCTTCTTTTTAAGCGCTGTAAAGATTTTTAAGATAGTAAATAATGTAATAGCAATAATTAAGAATGAAATAATTGCATTAATGAATGTTCCCCAATCAATAATTGCTGATTGATTGTAGATATAATAATTGCCATGTAATGTGTATTTACTTAATAATGCTGTTTTTTGCGTTTCGACGATTGCAGCTGTTGCGTTAGTTTCTCCATATGTTGCTTTAGCTAATTGTTCAGCAAATTTTTGTAAATCAGATGCTGCAAATTTTTGTCCAATACCATCTAGTCCTGCTTGTGTACTATTTGCTGCTGGAAGAACTGTAAATAACCCTTTTAAGCCTCCTGGAACACCCCATGTGCAAACAGAAAGTAAAATGTTTGTAAATGCTGTGACAATTGCACCAAAAGCAGAACCCATAATGACACCAACGGCCATATCTACGACATTCCCACGATTGATGAATTTTTTAAATTCTTCCCAAATTTTAATATGCTTTTTCTTCATAAATGTCTCCTTGGTAATAATGATATAATTTTGCTTTTTAAAAGTTAAATATTTTTTAGCGTTTTAAAAAATGGAAACTAGACTGCTTTAATGATAAAATTTTAACTAAAGGTAGGAAAAATATGAGAGATATTGTTATTTTAGTTGACTCTACATCAGATTTAAGCCAAGAATTAATTGAAAAATATAATGTTAAAATTGTTCCTTTACATGTTTCTTTTCCAGGAGATGATAAAGACTATAAAGATGGTGTAGATATTGATAGCGAGAAGGTTTATAAAAAAGTTGAAGAATGCGGAAACACACCAAAAACTGGAGCTATTAATCTTGTTGAATTTATCGATACATTTAAAAAGTATATTGATGATGATAAAGATATTTTAATGGTTACAATCGGGGATCAACTTTCATCAACTTATAATAATGCTGTACTTGCAAGTAGAGAATATGAAGAAGGTAGAATTGAAGTTATTAATTCAATGAGTTTATCAACAGGTGAAGGACTTCTTGTTGTTAAAGGTGCTGAGTTAATAAAAGAAGGAAAAACTTTAAAAGAAACTGCTGAAGAATTAAGAAGACTTGTACCACTCGTTAGTGCAAAATTTTGTATTGATAGATTAGACTTCTTATTTAAAGGTGGAAGATGTTCTGGCATGACAAAAGTACTTGCAACAATGCTTAAAATTCACCCTGTTGCAAAAATGATTAATGGAAAATTAACCGTTTATAAAAAGCCAAGAGGTGCTTACATTAAAGCTGTTGATGAACAAATTAATGAATTCATTCACGACTTTGAAGAAAATAATATTGATACTTCCTGCGTATTCGTAACTGATTCAGGCCATATGGATGGTGAAGATAAATATATTGTTGAGAAATTATCAAAATATGTTGATCCAACAAATATTCACCAAACAAGAGCTGGATGTGTTGTTTCAAGTCACTGTGGGCCAAAGACGATTGGTATCTTATATATTCTTAAAAAATAAATAAAACAAAAGAAAAGATGTGCAAACCGCACATCTTTTTTAAAATTTATTCAGCTGAAATTTTCAAATTCTTAAACGCAATTGAAGGAGTTGTTGTTGCTGACACTAATAATTTTGCATCATTTCCAACTGCGATAATGTCGTTAAATAATTTAAATAAATTTCCACTAACTGTAATAAGTGTTAATGGTTTATCAACTTTTCCATCTTTAATATGGAAACCTTCAGCTTGTAATGAGAAGTCACCACTTGTTGCGTTTAATCCAGCGTGTAATCCAGTAATATCTGTAATGAATACACCATCATGGACTTTTTCTACTAAACCTTCAAATGATGTTCTACCAGGTTTAACAAAAATATTTGAGAATTTAATTCCGACTTTGTTACCACTCTTTGAACCATTTCCAGTTGATTGAACACCATCTTTTTTAGCGTTATTTAAGTTATAGAAATAAGTTTTTAACACACCATTTTCAATAACTGTTTTATTTTGTGTAGCAACACCTTCACCATCAAATGCAGAGAAGAAGAAATTTTTAGCTAATGGTTTTTCATAAACTGTCAATTTCTTACTTGCAACTTGAGTATTCAATTTTCCTTCAAATAATGAAGAATGCTTTTGTACACTTTCACTCGATACATTAGATAATAATGCTCTTAATAAATCAGCAACACAATCTTGAGTTAATATAGCTTTGTATTTACCGTTTTCAATTGTTTCACCATGGAACTTAGCAAGACATTTTGATGCAGTTTCTTCAACAAATTTATCAACATCTAATTCGGCTGGTTTATCACTAAAGAAGATATTCCAATTGCTCTTTGTTTCATTGCCATCTTTAGCAACTACACTAGCTGAAATATAGAATGAATTACTTTTACTTTTTAAAACTAGTCCATATGAATTAAGCATTTGTGAAGAAGATTCTTCGTCACTATAACTTACTTCAACATCAGTAATTCTTGGATCGTATGCTTGAAGTTTATCTTCAATTTCATGTAAAACTTTTAATTTTTCTTCTACAGGCCACTCTTTTAATTCTTTTGAAAAAGTACGAGCTTTGCAGTATTTTTCACTTCCTTTGAAGATAATTGGCTCATCTTCACTTTCGTTTAAAAGTGCACCATTTTTAATAGAAGTAAGTAAATAATCAATAGTTGTTTTATCATCTTTTTCTGTAATTCCAGAACCCATTTTTCCGTTAAAAACACCACGAGCAGAAATTACTTTATTTACATTCATTGAATATGAAATTAACTCTTTTTTAAATAATGAAAAATTTAATGAAGAATCTTCTGTAATTGATAATTCACAAGGTTCAATTCCGTTTTCTTTTGCAAGAGTGAAAAACTTTTTAGAATTCATTGATACTTCCTCCTCTTCCACCAACAACAATTTCATCAACTCTAATTGTAGGTTGACCAACGTTTACTGGGATAGAACCAGAAACGCTACCACACATACCTTGTCCAAATGCTAAATCATTACCGACCATATCGATGTGTTTTAAGATATCTTTTGCGTTTCCAACAAGAGTAGCACCTCTTACTGGTTCAAGAATTTTACCATCTTTAATAATATAAGCTTCACTACAGCCAAAGTTAAAATCACCAGTTGAAGGATCAACACTTCCGCCGTTAAATGAAACTGCATAAAGACCTAATTTTGTATCTTTAATAATATCTTCTGGTTTAGATTTACCTGGAGCGATGTAAGTATTACTCATTCTTGAAGTAGGTTCATATTTATAAGATTCTCTTCTTGAAGCACCGTTTCCTTCTTCATTCATTCTTCTACCATTAAAATCATCAACGAGATAGCCTACAAGAATACCATCTTTAATTAATTGATTGCATTGAGGGATTTTGCCTTCATCATCAAGACTATTTGAACCCCATTCATTTGGTAAAGATCCATCGTCGAAAGCAGAAACACATTCGTTAGCGATACGCTCGCCTTTCATATTTGAAAATACACTTGTTCCTTTTGCAACAGATGTAGCTTCAAGTTGGTGTCCACAAGCTTCATGGAAGATAACTCCACCCCAACCATTTCCAATAACAACAGGGAATTTTCCGCTTGGACATTCTTTTGCGCCGAGCATCATAATGACTTTTTCAGCATTAGTTTTTGCAAGCTCTTCAACATTTAATTCTTTTGTAAAGAATTCCCAACCGCCTTGGGCACCTGGGCCATCAAATCTAGTTTCAATTTTTCCGTTTTCAGAAGCAACACTATTAATAAATAATCTTCCGTATTCTTTCTTGTTTTTAAAATGTTTACCTTTTGAATTAAAAATTTCAGTTTCTGTAGAAGTGATAGAAAAACCAGCTATACATCTAACAATTCTCTTATCATAAGAAAGAACTATACCGCTAGCTTTCTTTAATAAATCAACGATTTTATTATTTTCTACGCTCATTAATGGAGTGTATTTTTTGTGTATGTTTTTCACTTTTACATCTTCAAATGAAGATAATTCATTAATGATTCTTTCACCATTAAAAGACTTTGCTAAATTTGATGCAAAATTATATAAGGATTTTTTTGAAAGATCACTTGTAGCACCATAAACTGATTGTGTACCTTTTAAAATTCTTAATCCAATACCATTTCTATTTGCTGTCGAACTCGAATCGACTTTAAGACCCTCGAGTCCAATATAGGAACTATATGTGTCTTCATAGAAAATTTCGGCAAAATCAGCACCAGTTGATGTTGCAATGTTTAAAATATCTAAAGCAAATTTTTTATTAAACATTTTTAATTTTCCTCCTGGCTAAATTATAGTATAAATGTGATTTTTGTCATTAAAATTAAATAAGGAAACTAAAGTTATAAAAAAAATGGATTTCATATAGTTGTACTTATGGATTTCATATAATGTAAGTATATGAAATAACTAACGAAACCATATAAAAAATTCAAAAATCTCCAAATGTAGGGGTTTTTCGATCGATTGTTGTTGTTAAAATGCTTTAAGTAATTCAAAATATTTATATGAAAAAATTAAAAATAAATATGTATGCTGGTGGTCTTAATATTAAAGGCCAAGGCGTTGGTAGTGCTTTTTTTGAGCAAGTTAATGTAGTAAAAAGCTTAGATGATTTTGAAGTAACAATTAATGGAAAGAATCCTAAAAAGTATGATATTAATCATTTTCATACAGTTAATCCTCAATTCTTTTTAAAGTTTAAAAAGAACAAGATTAATTGTTGTTATGTTCATTTTATTCCTGAAATCGATGATGGCAGTTTAAAGATGCCTAAATTTATGTTTAAACCATATCGTTCATATGTTTTAAAATTCTATAAAAAAGCTGATGAAGTCATCGTTGTTAATCCTTATTTTATTAAAGATTTAATAAATATCGGAATCCCTAAAGATAAAATTACATATATCCCTAATTTTGTTAGTGATAAAGAATTTCATCCACTTAGCGAAGAAGAAATTTTAAAATTTAAAGAGGAATATAACATTCCAAAAGATAAATTTGTTGTTTTAGGTGTAGGTCAAACTCAAACTAGAAAAGGAATTGTAGATTTTTATAAAGTTGCATTAGAAAATCCTGATATTCAATTTATTTGGGCTGGTGGATTCTCTTTTGGAAAAATTACAGCAGGTTATGAAGAAATCAAAAAGATTATTGATAACCCACCTGCAAATTTACGCTTCTTAGGTATTGTTGATAGAAGTAAAATGAATGCAATATTTAATATAGCTGACATGCTTTTCTTGCCATCATATCAAGAATTGTTCCCAATGACACTACTTGAATGTGTTAATGTTGAAAAACCATTTTTAGTTAGAGACCTTGATTTATATAAAGATATTTTCCTTTCACCATATCTTGCTGGAAATAATAATGAAGAATTTTCTAAATCAATTAGAAAATTAAAAGATGACAAAGTATTTTATGAACGAATTAGAAACGAAAGTATTGAGATTAAACACTTCTATAGTTTAGAAAATGTTTCTAAATTATGGGATGCATATTATAAAAGGATATATGAAAAATATCCTAATAAACATTAATTATTAGTTTATCAATTATTAAAAGTCAAATCAGGCATACGACCTGATTTTTCTTTTAAGGAAATCAAAGCAAGAATATAATTAAAGTATTAAGAAATTCAATTAATTAATAACAATTAATTAGTTAGAAAAGAGGAAAAAATAATGAGAAAAGCAACTTTAATTACTGGTAGTGGAAGCGGATTAGGTAAAGAATTCGCTTTGCTTTATGCTAGCAAAGGAAATAATGTCGTACTTGTTGATATTAATGAGAATGGAATTAATTCTTTAAAAGAAGAAATTAATAATAAGTTTAAAACAGTTGAAGTCTATACTGTAGTTGCTGATTTAAGTAAAACGGAAGAATATAAAAAAGTTTTAGATTTTACAAATAAAGAAGACTTATTTATTAATAATTTAGTAAATTGTGCAGGATTTGGTGATTGTAAGGATTTTAAAGACATGGAAGTTTATAAACAAATCGCTATGACTAACGTATGTTGCAATGCACTTTTATATTTTTCACGTGTTTATTTAGACAATATGCTTAAAAATAATGAAGGCAATATTATAAATATTTGTTCAATTGCTGGACTTTATCCAGGACCTTATATGTGTACGTATCACGCAGTAAAAGCTTATGTTAATAGTTTATCTAGTGCAATTTCTTTTGAATTAAGAAATACGAAAGTTAAATGCTTAACATTATGCCCAGGACCATTTAATTCTAAATTTGTTGCTGAAGCACATAATGACTTTACATTTAAAAAGAAAAAACCAATTGAAGCTAAAGAAGTAGCTTTAATTGGCTATACAAAATCAATTAAAGGAAAAGATTTTTATATTATCGGTAAAGGAAATAGACTCCAATACTTTATGTCTAGATTTGTTTCAAGAAAAACTATGCTTAAAGAAAGCGCAAAAACACTTAAGGAAAAGATTTAATTCATTACAAAGTTAAACATAAAAGATAATTTTAGTAGTTTTTATATGATAAAAGCATATAAAATTTTATTTCTTGCTAAACGATAAAAAATCTATATACTATTAAGTGCTTTCTTTAAGAACGCGTATGTTTTTAAGGCAGAAGGAGTATAAATTATGAAAGACGGAATTCACCCAAAGTATCACAAATGCAAAGTTACATGCATCTCATGTGGTAACACATTCGAAACAGAATCAACATTAAGCGAAATCAGAGTTGATACATGTTCAAAATGTCATCCATTCTACACAGGTAAACAAAGATTTACTCAAGCAGATGGTAGAGTTGATAGATTCAACAAAAAATACAATAGAACAAAGTAATGAAATGCCAGGGATGACCTGGCTTTTGTTTTATAAGGGAAAAATTATGATATATATTGGAAATCACGAATCACTAAGTTATGGATATTTAGGTATGGCAATCCATGAAAAAGACGTATTACATGGAAATACTTTTGCTTTCTTTACAAGAAATCCTAGAGGTGGACAAAGTAAAGAATTAAGTAATGAAGACGCTAGTGCTTTAATTAATTATTTAAATGATAATAATTTTGGAAAATTAGTTGCCCATATGCCTTACACATTGAATTTATGCTCTGATAAAGAAGACATTAGAGAATATTCAAAAAGAATTTTTAAAGAAGATCTTCTAAAGATGGAAAAAATACCAAATCAATATTTAAATTTTCATCCAGGTAGTAGATTGTCTCAATCTAAAGAAGCAGCAATTAAAGAAATTATTGACGCTTTAAATGACATTATATTTGAAGGACAAACAACTACAATTCTTCTTGAAACAATGGCTGGAAAAGGAAGTGAAGTTGGTTCAACTTTTGAAGAAATTAGAGAAATTATTGATGGCATTAATTTAAAAGATAAAATTGGCGTTTGTTTAGATACTTGTCACGTTTTTGATGCTGGTTATGATATTAAAAATGATTTAGAAGGTGTTCTTAAAAAGTTTGATGAAGTTATTGGCTTAAAATATTTAAAAGCAATACATTTAAATGACTCTAAAAATATTTTAGGTTCACATAAAGATCGTCATGAATGCTTAGGAAAAGGAAATATTGGAAAAGAAGCCTTTATTAAAATAATAAATGAACCTAAATTTGATGGTCTCTCTTTTATTTTAGAAACACCAAATGATGATTTAGGATATAAAAAAGAAATAGAGTTCGTTAAAGAAAACTCAAAACAATAGTTTTAATACTTCATTTTATTTATAAAATGACTGTAAAGTGGTAAATTAATTAATACTTGAGGAAAGATTATGGAAAAGAAAAGATTTTATATTACAACACCTATTTATTATCCAAGTGGAAACCCACATATTGGACACGCATATTGCACAACTTTAGCCGATGTTATCGCTCGTTATAAAAGAATGAGACATTTTGATGTCTATTTCTTAACAGGAACTGATGAGCATGGTTTAAAGATTGAAAAAAATGCTAAAGCTCAAGGCAAAACACCTAAAGAATACGTTGATGGTATCGTTACAATCTTTAAAAAACTTTGGGATGCTTTAGAAATTTCTAATGATGATTTTATTAGAACAACTGATGAAAGACATGTAAAAGTTGTACAAGATGCTTTTAGCACAATGTATCAACATGATGATATTTATCTAGGAAAATATGAAGGATGGTATTGTGTTCCTTGTGAATCTTTCTGGACTGATACTCAAGTAGGAGAAAATCATCTCTGCCCTGATTGTGGTAGACCTGTAGAAAAAGCTACAGAAGAATGTTTCTTCTTTAAAACAAATAAATATTTACCAGATGTTTTAAAATGGTATGAAAATCCAAATGTTATTTATCCTGTAAATAGAAAAACAGAAATGCTTAATACATTTATTAAACCTGGATTAGCTGATTTATGTGTTTCTAGAACAAGCTTTTCATGGGGTGTACCTTTAAAAGAAAACGAAAAACATGTTGCTTATGTTTGGCTAGATGCATTATTTAATTATTTAAGTGCATTAGGCTATGGAAGCAAGGATGATTCTTTATATCAAAAATTCTGGGCTAGTGAAGAAAGTGAAATTATCCATATTATTGGAGCTGACATTACTAGATTCCATACAATTTATTGGCCAGAATTTTTAACAAGTATTGGTGCTAGACTTCCTGATAGAGTATTTGTTCATGGGTTACTTATGATGAAAGATAGAAAGATGTCAAAATCAAAAGGAAATGTTGTTTCACCTTATCCATTAATTGAAAAATATGGCGTTGATGCTGTTAGATATTATCTTGTAAGAGAAGTTGTGTTTGGACAAGATGGGCAATTTACTCCAGAACAATTCGTTGAAAGAATAAATATGGATCTTGCTAATAACATTGGAAACTTAGTTAGTAGAACAGTTTCAATGATTCAAAAATATTTTGGCGGTGAGATTCCTGAATTTGAATCAAATGTTAATGAATTTGATCATGAACTTGAAGTATTGACCGATAATACAATTGATAGCTTTATTTCTAAAATGGACGATCTCCATGTAACAGAAGCTTACATTGATGTTATGAATTTACTTGCTAGAGCAAATAAATACATTGAAGAAATGGCACCATGGGCACTCGCTAAAGATGAAACTAAAATAAGAAATTTAAAGAGTGTTATGGCTCATCTTGCAAATATCATCTTTGTAGGAACTAAACTTCTTGAACCAGTTCTCGTTGAAAAATCAAAATTAATTTATGAATCACTTGGAATGAATAAAGATGAAAGTGACTTCAACAACATTAAAAATAAGAACATCTTAGATAAACATGTTGTCAAAAAAGGTGAAGTTTTATTCCCTAGACTTGATACAGTAAAAGAAGCTGAATACATCAAATCTTTAATGGGTGGAAATAAATAATAAATAGAGCAAAACAGCTCTATTTATTAAAAAACTTACAAGTCTCAACTATTTTTTATGAAAAGAGAAAGAATTACAATAAAATTAGACTTCAATTTAGATATTGATTTTAAATCCAAAATTAATTATTTAGTTTATTTTAACGATGAAAAAATCATCTTCACTAAATATAAAAAATACAAAGGACCAATAACTTTACAGTTTCTTCCCTGTGGCGGAATCCAATCTTTAAACAGAAATAAAATTATTGTTGCCTTAAAAAATGGATATTTAGAAGTTAGTGAATTAATTTATAAAGATGAAGAAATGACATCAAAAGATTTTATTAATCTTGTTGGAAGAGATGAAGTTTTAAATGCTATTTTAAAGTAGCTTAAATTTTTATATACTTAAAGACATGAAAAATATTATTACACACGTTAAATGTATTGATTTTACTTTCGATGGGCAAGGCTTATGCGAAAGTGATTTAAATAAGATTACTTTTGTTCCTTCTTTGCTTATTGGAGAAGAAGCAGATGTAGAAATTTTATATGAAAAACAAAAATATAATGTTGGAAAAATAGTTAAAATAACTAAATTTTCACCATATAGAATTACTCCTAAATGTCCTTGTGCAACAAGCTGTGGTGGGTGTTCTTATCAAAATTTACTTTATGAAAAAGAGTTAGAATATAAAAAAGAACAAGCGTTAAAAACAATATCTTCAATTGCTAAAATTGATTATAAAGGTTCTAAAATCTATGGAATGGAAGAACCATATTATTATAGAAATAAAATCCAAGTTCCTTTTGGATACGATAAACAAAAGAGACTTGTTTATGGTTTTTATAAATTTAAAACACACGATATTGTTCCTATTAAAGAATGTGCGATTGAATCTATTGAACACGTAAAGATTTTAAAGACAATTAAGACTTTAATGGAGTCAATGAAAATTAGAGCATACGATGAAGATACTGGCTTTGGTGACCTTAGACATGTCCTTATTAGAGTCGGAAAAGTCAGCAAAGAAATAATGGTAGTTTTAGTTGTTAAAGATGCTCGTTTTAAATCTAGAAATAATTTTGTTAAAGCTTTAGTTAAAGAGTGCAATGATATAACAACGGTAATAATTAATGAAAATCCCCGCAAAACTAACGTTATTTTAGGTGAAAGAGAAGAAACTGCTTATGGTCCTGGATTTATTTTTGATACTTTATGTGGAATTAAATTTAAAATTAGTTCCAAATCTTTTTATCAAGTAAATCATGATCAATGTGAAGTTTTATATGGATTAGCTTTAGAAAAAGCAAATTTAAATAAAGATGATATAGTACTTGATGCATATTGTGGAATCGGAACAATTGGTTTAATTGCATCTAAAAAAGCTAAAGAAGTTTATGGCGTTGAAATTGTAAAAGAAGCAATTGTTGATGCTAAAAATAATGCATATTATAACAAAATAAATAATGCACATTTTGAATGCAAAGATGCTGCTGATTATATGATTGATAAGAAATTTAATTGTGTTTTTGTTGATCCTCCACGTAAAGGACTTGATGAAAAATTCTTAAATTCTTTAATTAAAAATAAACCTGAAAAAATTGTATATATTTCATGCGATGTAGGTACACTTGCACGTGATTTATTTACACTTAAAAAGTTCTATAAAATTGAATCAATTGATTTTGTAGATATGTTCCCTAGAACTTATCACGTTGAAAATATTGTATCGATGATATTGAAAAAATAAAAATCCATCTTTTTAAGAAATTTAATAGCAAGTGTAGGATTTTCTTTTTTTGGTAACTTAATTTGTCTATGCTACATTATACAAGTAATCGTTTTATATTATAATACAGTTGATATTTTATGAAGCGTTTGTTACACTAATATTAGAAAAAGGTGATACAAATGAATCATTCTAAAAATGAGATTATTAAAAAAATGATGGAAATCGGAGACGGTTCAGTTTCTAGGAAAGATGTAATTGCTAAAGGAATATCCCCAGCTAGTTTTTTAAGATTCGTTCAAGTTAATGGGCTTATAAAAATAAGACAAGGTGTATATGGAAAGGCAGATGGAACGGTTGACACGCTTTTTCAATTACAAAAACAATATCCAAAAGTTGTTTACTCAGGTGCGACTGCTCTTTTTATTCTAGGCTTGACTGATAGGTTTCCGGAGGTGATAGAATTTACGATTCCTAAAGGATATCGTGTTCGAAAAGAAAATCTTGACGAGAATGTTGTTTATCACATCGAGAATAATGTAAATCTTTTTTTGCTAGGAAATGTTTTTGTAGAAACAATGTATGGCAATGAAATTTGCTGCTTTTCAAAAGAGAAAATGGTAGTTGAGATGATTAGAAAAAGAGATGACTATGATTCAGAATTATTTCTGAAGTCAATTAAAACTTTTTTGAAGGGAAAGGATAAGAACATGGAATTCCTTTTTCGATACTCGAGAATGAGAAAAATTGAAGATAAAGTATATCAAATTCTAGAGGCTTTGAATTATGAAAATTAATAAGGATTCGCTTTCAGCAAAAGTTGGGAATATTGCTAGAGAAAGAAAAATAAGTGCTAACGTTGTTTATTATAGGTATTTTTTCGATTGCTTCCTAAAGAGATTATCAGTTTCTCCTTATGCTGAAAAATTTGTTCTTAAAGGTGGTCTATTTCTCTCTTCAATTCTAGGGATTGAAAAAAGATCAACATTAGATATCGATTTTATTGTTAGAAAAATACAAATAGAACGAGAAACTATTATTGAAATAATGAAAGAAATTTGTGAGGAAAAAGTAGATGATAATGTCTCTTTTAAATACATTGGCGAGTCAGAAATTAAGAAAGATGATATTTACGGTGGTTTTAGTATTTCTATAGAAGGAAGATTAGAGAACATCAGACAAAGATTTGACATTGATCTAGCCACTGGCGACGTCGTTTATCCTTCTGATAGACAATATGAATACAAATGTCTTGTTACTGGAGAAATACTTCATCTGAAGAGTTATTCTATTGAGAGCGTTGCTTCGGAAAAACTACAAACATTCCTTCATAAAGGAGCACTCAATAGTAGAGCAAAAGACCTTTATGATCTTTATATTATGGAGAGACTTTTAGAGAAAAATCATGAAAGTTGTGGCTAGTCAGATTATTTGTAAGCCTAGGTTTAGCTGAGCAAGGCGGACATGGGGTTCCTGTTATTGTTTCTAACTATGGGAAGAATGCGTTTTCTTTTGAAAGTTGCACAATTAAAATCACAATTCCGTTTGCTTTCGAACCAGATTTTGTCATTGGTAGAAAAGCAAAAGAGAACATCTTAGGAAGACTTACAACTAATCAAATAAATGTTCTTAAGTTCCTTCAAGATAAACCTAAATCAACGCAAATAGAAATCGCCGAAGAACTTAATATAAGCATCGCAGGAGTAAAGAAGATTATCCTAAGGTTACAAGAACTTGAATTATTAGACAGAGAAGGCAGCAAAAAAGATGGTTATTGGGTCGTTAAAGTATACAACAATAGTAAACTTTAAAGTAGATTTTAAAATTTCTTTTTATCCACTTTGCAAAAATGTTTTGTTAAATTTCGAAACGTTATTTGTAATATAAACAAACGTTTACTTTGTATTCAAGAGATAAATCTAGATAAATGCTCTCGATATTAAGTGAGAAATTTTGAAATTGAATGTCAACAAAAATGTATTTAACGAGATATGATTTTTCTTAATTTTTAAATGATGATTTAATCTTTAAAATATAAATGTGATGTTTTGATTATGAATATATTTTATACAAAAAGGGAATTGAACTCCCTTTTTTACTATGATATGATACATTTGAAGGTGATAAAAATGATTAAAAGAAATATATATAACCAAATTTTAGAAAGTGTCCAAACAAAGCCGGTAACTTTAATAACTGGGGCAAGGCAAGTAGGAAAGTCGACTATTGCACTTGAATTTGAAAAGCAAGGGTTTTCTTATGTGTCATTAGATAGCTACAGAGAAAGAGAGACGGCAAAAAAAGATCCAGACATGTTTTTAAAAATGCATCCATGGCCTTTAATAATTGATGAAGTTCAAAGAGCTCCTGAATTATTTAGTTCGATAGAAGAAATTGTTAATGAAGAAAAAAGAAAGCGCAATGATAACTTTGGTATGTATATTTTGACTGGTTCACAAATGTATAAGTTGATGAACAATGTTACTGAATCTTTAGCAGGCAGAGTTTCAATCATCCACATGATGCCATTATCAAGAAATGAGATAATTGAACGTGATGAACCAGTATTCAATTTTGATATATTAGAAGTTCAAAAAAGAGCAAAAGTTAACCCGATTTCGCCTATTGAGTTATTTAATAATATTGTTAAAGGATTTTATCCTGAACTTTATAGCAATTTAAAATTAAGATTTGAAAAGTTTTATTCTGATTATGTTGAAACATATATCGAACGTGATGTGTCTGAAATTATAAATGTTAAAGACAAACTTCAATTTAGACATTTTATGGAACTTATTGCCTCACTTACTGGTGAAGAACTAGTTTATGATAATATAGCAAAAATAATTGGAGTAGACAAAAAAACAATAATGGCATGGTTAAGCGTTTTAATAGCAGGAGATATTGTTTACCTTTTGGAGCCTTATAGCGAAATATCTATTTCTAAAAGAATTGTAAAAAGACCAAAACTATATTTTAGTGATACCGGACTTGCTTGCTACCTTGCAAGAATTACATCGGGTGAAATATTAAGTAATAGTGCATTTTCAGGAAGACTTGTCGAAACTTATATAATAAATGAAATCAAAAAGAGTTATTTAAATAATGGTATTGAACCTAGTTTTTATTATTATAGAGATAACAACATGAATGAAATTGACTTAGTTATAATTCAAGATGGGAAACTTCATAGAGTTGAATGTAAAAGTGGTATCAATTTTAATAATTCTGCTGTTAAAAGTTTTAAACAACTAGATAAAACACAATATAAAATTGGTGCTAAAGCAATTATATGTAACACGGACAGTCCTTATCCATTAGATGATGGAGTGTATGTTCTGCCGTTATCAGGAATTTGATTTGAAAAATAAATTAATATATAAAACATAATTTTTATACAACAATTATCTTTAAAGTTGTATTTAATAAAATTGCAAGAACTTGCAAAAAATTTAGTTAGAGGTTGTTTTATGATTAAAAGAGAACGTTATTTAAATGCACTAATTGATAGGATGAATAATGGAATGATTAAGGTTGTTACTGGAATTAGAAGGTGTGGAAAATCATTCTTGTTGTTTAATATTTTTTATAATTATCTTCTTGAACACGGAATCAATAACAACCACATAATAAAAATTCAATTAGATGATATCTCTAATGTAGAATTATCTAATCCTAGAAAACTTTACACTTTTATTAAAAGCAAAATAATTGATAAAGATAATTATTATGTTTTGCTAGATGAAGTTCAAATGGTTGAACATTTTGAAATGGTTTTGAATTCACTCTTGCATATAGATAATGTAGATACTTATGTGACAGGAAGTAATGCAAAATATTTATCATCAGACATAATAACGGAGTTTAGAGGAAGATGAGATCAAATCCATCTTTCGCCATTATCGTTTAAAGAATTTTTCGATGCTTCTAATCTAGATTTTAATGATGCATGGAATGAATATTCTACTTTTGGTGGGTTACCTTATATTTTGAAATGCGAAGCAGATGATCAAAAAATTAATTATTTGAATAATTTATTCAATGAGACATACCTTAAAGATATCGTTAATAGAAATAATATAAAAAATACAGATGCGTTAGAGGATTTACTAAATATTATTTCATCTAGTGTCGGATCTTTAACAAATCCAAATAAATTGTCTAAAACTTTTAAATCTATTAAAAACATTGACGTTGCACCAAATACAATTAATCAATATTTAAAATATTGCGAAGATTCTTTCTTAATTAAAAAAGCTTAAAGATATGATGTTAAAGGAAAAAACTATATTGATACTCCTTTTAAATATTACTTTTCTGATATAGGTTTAAGAAATGCTCGACTTGGATTTAGACAGCAAGAAGAAAATCATATTATGGAAAACATTATTTATAATGAGCTTGCTAATCGAGGATATAGCGTTGATGTCGGTGTAGTAACTATAAGTGAGAAAAACGACAATGGAAATTATGTTAAAAAGCAACTTGAAGTAGACTTTGTTTGCAATTTTGGCTATGAAAGATATTATATCCATTCAGCTTTAAATATTGATACTCGAGAAAAAAGAGAAAAAGAGGAACGTTCTTTATTACGTATTGATGATAGCTTTAGAAAAGTAATTATTGTTAGAGAAAATATAATTAAGCGGAAAGATGAAAAGGGCGTTTTGATTTTAGGATTAAAGGAATTTTTAAATAACCCTGATTCAATTAAATCTTAAAAGTGTATAAATTTTAGCTTTATATATTGAATATAGAGGAAATTATTTTATAACTATATTTAAAATGTACGATTATTATCGTAAAAAATAAAATTTTAAATTAGATATTTGCGGATAAGGTTATAATATTACAAGGACTTGCAAAAATTTTAGTTTGATGTGTATAAAAAAGTACTTTTTTATGGATTTACAACTAAAAATGCATTTAAAATTAGATTAACTAAATAAGTTTTTGGAGACTAATAAATGGGTAAATGGATTTTGATGGTAGATGAAAATAAATATGAATTTGATAAATTTACTGATGCTATTTCGATGTTTAAGGCTGAAATTATTAAACATATAGAAGTTAATGATGAAGCTTATACTGATGGAGGAGAACCATTTTCAACTGGTTCATTTTTCTTTTATAAATATGATAAAGGCACGATTAAAGATGAAGAAATCGTTGCTGAAACAAGAATGAAAATGCTTTTCAGATCCTTAATTATAAGAGATTTAGATTATTCTATTGAAAATGCAATTAAATCAATAAAAGGTAATATTAATTATTCTGGTAAAAATGAATTTGATGATGAACTTAAAATTAATATTAAATCCAAACTCAGAGAAATATCTTTAGACATTATTTATAATGATGGAACTGACGATGAAAATTATCTAAGTTCAAACGCTTTTATTTTTGATGGTCCTAGTATTGAATATTATTTTCTTTCTCATTGGATTATAAATACATCGCGAAGACATAACATTGGAAAAGTTGTAGATATAAAAATTAGGTTAAAACAAGAAGAAAAAGAAGTAATTTTCCATTCTTAATAGAAAATAGAAACAAAGTTGTTATAATAGTTTTGCTCATAAATATTAGACTGCCGCGAGTCATGTTAATGAAAGTTGGCTTTCATGTATATATTTAGGAGGTAGTTATGAGCAAAAGAATTGATTCGCACTTAATTGGAAAAACAATTAAGGACCTTAGGTTAAGTAAAAACTGGACGCAGGAGTACTTAGCCGACATTGTTGGATATAGCGTAAGAAACTTACGACGTATCGAAAACGATGGAACGAAAAGCATTGACGTTGTTAATGCTTTTGCAGACGCTTTCGGAGTATCTGCGCTTGACATCCTCGACGGAGGATGTTTTATAATTTCATTAATAATAAGAATTTTTAATACTATTTATATAACATCAAATTTAGAATAATAGTGAAAAAGGCTGCAAATTGCAGCTATTTTCATAATTTATTGCTTTTGATAAGAAAGACACTGGCGATTTTCATCATACAATATTTACTCTAATTTGTTATTCACGCACTAGCACGTCAGGCTGAGTAAAAGGTAGCGAACCTAATACTTCTGAAATGAGTTATTTCTAACCGAACCTAGGAAGGAACTAAAATTATCCTTCAACCTTCAGGGAGCTTCAGCATAAACTTTTGCTACATACGTCCTTACGTAAAGCCACGGCATTCCCCTACAAGAACCCACTAAGACAGTTATAGATAATTTCTTATCATCAAGTCACACACTTCCTTTAGGAACGAAGATATTAGTTTCCTAGGCTAATATCTTTACGTGGGATGTATTTCTACAGAGCCTCTTGTCGTGCCTGTCCGAACGGTTGTTTACATCGAAGAGCATATTGCGCCACTAACCATAGCGGTATTTTAATCCCGTAAACCATTTCTGGTCTTGTAATGCAAATACAGTATCCCGTATATACTTCCTCTTTTGGTTAGGCCCCAGCCATCAGCAAGATGACTTCACTGGGTTCCAATGTGCTTAAAGTATAAAGCTAATTTATAGAAATATGTGAGGACGTCGTTTGTCCTTTTTAAACAAAATCTAACTAAAATATCTAACGCCAAACTTGCGGTTTATTTCGTGCCAAACTTGCGGTTTATTTCGTGCCAAACTTGCGGTTCATTTCGTGCCAAACTTGCGGTTTATGTTTATAAAATATATACTTATTATTGAGGTAAATATGTATGGAAAAAGAATATATCGAAAGACTCTTTGACAAGGAACTTGAATTTTATTTAAAGACAGTTGGAGCCATACAAGTTGTTGGACCAAAATGGTGTGGCAAATCAAGAACCGCAAAAAGACACGCGAAAACCGTTATTGATTTAATGAAAAAGAAGGAAAGAGATCAATATGTTGAACTTGCTAAAAATGCACCTGAAGTTTTGCTAAATAGTGGAGAGAAACCAATATTGATAGATGAGTGGCAAGTCATTTCTTTCATTTGGAATTCGGTAAAGGAATGTGTAGATGAGAATGGTGGTTTTGGACAATATATTTTAACTGGAAGTGTAACAGATAACACCGCTTTAAATTCACTCGCAGGTGAAGAAAATGAAAAACATACAGGCACAGGCAGAATCATAAAGAGAATGATGAGACCAATGTCGTTATTTGAAAGTGGTGATAGCAACGGTAGTGTATCAATAATGGACCTAAAAGCTAATATTTTTAAGCCTACTATATGTGATAAAACTATTTATGATTATTCATTTCTAATATGTAGAGGCGGATGGCCTTTAGCAATTGATAAAGACATTGATGTTGCGCTACAACAAGCGAAAACATTTTATGATGGCCTCGTAAATGAAGACTTGTTTTCTTTAAAGGATATACCAATTAAAAAAGATGTAAAAAGAGCAAAAAAGCTATTAAAATCATATTCTAGGAATATATCAACGGAAGTTTCAAATGAGTCAATAAAGGCTGATTTAAGAGAAAATGGTGATGACATTGATAAAGATACATTTGTAAAATACCTTCTTGCTTTGCAACGTTTATATGTTGTCGAAGAGCTTGAAGCTTGGAACCCTAACTTAAGAAGCAAGATCGCGATTAGAGAGAAAAATACTAGACACTTTGTCGACCCATCAATCGCAACAGCTGCATTAGGAATAACACACGAAAGTATGTTTTCTGATATGAAAACGTTTGGGCTTTTATTTGAATCGTTAGCAATCAGAGATTTGCGTATTTATTGCGATTCAATAGGGGCAGAAATTTATCATTATCGTGATAAAGCCGATAGAGAAGCTGATGCAGTTATTTCATTTGCTGATGGATCATGGGCTTTAGTTGAAGTTAAACTGAGTGACAATGAGCAAATAAAACAAGCTTCAAAAAAACTTGTTGAGTTAGCAGCAGATATTAATGAAAAAGAACATCCAAAACCTGCATTCCTTATGATAATTACAGCACAAAATGTTGCTTTGAAAGACAAAAATGGCGTTTATACTATTCCGTTAGGATGCCTTAAACCATAGGTAAACTTCGTATTAAAAATGACCAGTCTTCTTTTTAAAAAAGGAATCAAAGTGTATTTTGATATTATGGCAAATTTATGATGTGTTTGTAACACCAATAATTAAAAAAGTGATACAAACTAAGTATCAACACAAAACGATAATCATAAGTATATTTCTTCTTTTGGCTAGGCCCAGCCATCAGCAAGATGATTTCACTGGGTTTCAATGTGTTTAAAGCATAAATCTTAACTATAGAAATATGTGAGTATGTCGTTTGTCCCTTTTAAACAAAATTTAGCCAAAAAGTTTATTAATATCGTTAAGTAATAAAATTTACGATTATTATCGTATAATTAGAAAATCAATTAGAAAAAATTGGTTTTAAAAATGATTCATAATCGGAAAAGTGTATTTTTTGACCATTAAATTTATAGGAAAAGTGTAATTTTTAATGGTCATTTTTATAGGAAAAGTGTAAAATTTAGCTACAAAAAGGTAATTTAAGTATGTTAAAAAGAAAAATTGAAAAAACAATTGTTGATTATTTATCTAGCGAATCAAATAAAATTTTAATAATCGATGGTGCAAGACAAATTGGAAAATCTTTTATTATTAGATATGTAGGTAGTGAATTTTTAAAAGAAAAATTTCCTAATTTTATTGAACTCAATTTTGTTGAAGATTCGCTTGGTGATCAATTATTTAAAAAAGTTAATAATAAAGAAGATTTTTATCTTCAGCTAAGTATGGTCGCTGGCGATAAAATGAAAGACAAAAATAACACATTAGTATTTATCGATGAAATTCAAGAATATCCTCAATTTTTAACAATGCTTAAATTTTTGAAACAAGATGATAGATTTACCTATATTTGCAGTGGATCTTTATTGGGGGTAACTTTATCAAAAACAACATCAATTCCTATTGGAAGCATTGATGTAGTGCATATGTATCCACTTGATTTTGAAGAATTTTTACTAGCAAACGGATTTAATGAATATGCTATTGATTCTTTAAGAAATAAGTTCGAGAAATTAGAAAGTCTTGAAGAAGTAACTCACGAAAAATTGTTAGATTTATTTAAAAAATATCTCTTAATTGGTGGTCTTCCAGATGCAGTAAATAAATATTTAGAAAGTAAAAACATAGTTGAAGTAAGAAAAATACAAAATGACATTCATGAATATTATGGAGAAGACGCTAGTAAATACGATAAAGAACATAAATTAAAAATTAAACGAATTTATGATTTAATCCCTTCGACTTTAGAAAATAAAAAGAAGAGAATGATTGTTCAAGATATAGAAAATATTAAAGGAAAAAGATATTCAAATTATATTGATGAATTCGATTATTTAATTAATTCAGGAATTGCTTTAGAGGTAAAAGCTTTATCTAGACCAACTTTTCCTTTAATTGAATCTAGTGGAAAAAATCTATTAAAACTTTATCTTAATGATGTTGGAATCTTAACAAATATTCTATATAAAAATAATATTCGAGCAGTACTTGATGATAAAAAAAGCGTTAATTTAGGTTCAGTTTATGAATCTGTTGTTGCTTGTGAACTTAAAGCACATGGACATAAATTATTTTATTATGATAATAAAACAAATGGTGAAGTGGATTTCTTGATTGATGATTATGATAATTTATCTGTCTTACCACTTGAAATCAAATCAGGCAAAGATTATACGATTCATAGCGCAATAAATAAATTCATATTAAATAAAGACTACAATGTTAAAAAAGGATTTGTTTTATCTAATGAACGCAAAATATTTGAAGAAAACAACATTATCTACCTTCCTATTTATATGATTATGTTCTTTTAGAAACTTATAATTTAAAATTAAGCTGTATGGAAATAGAAAAATTATTATTAGAAATAGAAAAATTGAAAGAAGAAAATAAACGATTAAAAGAACTATTAAATAAACATAAGATTTCATATGAAGTTTTTAATAATAAAGAATATTCAACAGCAGAAAAAATAAGAGTTTATATGTCCTATTTTAAAGGAAGAGAAGATGCTTATGCTGAAAAGTATGTTCAAAAGGACGGAAAGAAAGGATACGCTAAAGCATGTAGCAATCGTTTCTCTTCGCTTTGTAATTATCAAAAATATAAGCAATGTAAAGGTTGTCCTAATGAAGTTTTTAAAAAGTTAAACGAGGAAGCTTATTTGATTCATCTACAAGGTAAAAAATCTATTGGAATATATCCTATTGTAGAACAAAAATATTGTTATTTTTTAGTTATAGATTTTGATGATGAATCATTTAAAGAAGCATCTCTAGCGTACAAAAAAGAATGCAATAATATTGGAATAGATGCACTTATTGAGATTTCTCAATCAGGAGATGGTGCTCATGTTTGGATCTTTTTCAAAGAGAAGACAATTGTAAAAAACGCACGATTATTAGGAGATTACCTTTTAACCAAGGCGATGCTTAATAATAAAGCAATTTCATTTAAATCTTATGATAGATTTTTCCCATCCCAAGATTTTGTTGATGAAAACTGATATGGAAATTGTATTGCCCTTCCACTTCAAGGAGAATGTGTTCGAAATAAAAAAACCACAATGTTTGTTGATGAAAATTTTAATGTTTATAGCAATCAAATTCAAACAATAGAAAATACCAAGAAAATATCTGAATTGGAGTTAGAATTGCTTTTTAGAGATTTGAAAATTAATGAATCAAACCTAGAATTAGATACTAAAAACATCAAAAAAATAAATTTAATGAAATCAGACTTTTTAGGCAAGGTAGAAATTATTTTAAAGAATGATGTCTTTATTGATAAACAATTTCTCTCTAATAAAGCAATATCCACAATGAAAGACTAGCGGTGATTTATAACCCTGAATTTTACGAAAAACAAGCTAAGAGAATGTCAACTTATGGCATAAATAGAGTAATTGAATTATACAAAGAGGATAAAACTTTTTTGTCTCTTCCAAGATGTTGTTATGATGACTTAATTTACCTTCTAAATCAGACTAATGCCTCATATGAAGTGAATGATAAAAGAACAAACTTGCATAATATCGATGTTTCGTTTGTAGCGACACTAAGAAATAATCAGCAGGAAGCGGTAGATGAATTACTTAAATATAATTATGGTTTACTCGTGGCCGAAACTGGCAGTGGGAAAACTATTATGGGCATGAGTGTTATTAATTATATTCATAAGCCTACACTTATTCTTGTTGAAAAGGTCAAACTTCTCGAGCAACGGAAAGAAAGAATAGAAGAATTTATGCACTTTGAACCCGGATTATATTATGGTTTAAAGAAAAAACTCACTGGAATTATTGATATAGCTTCAATTAAATCACTTAGCGAAGATGACTCAATATATGATAAATATGATGTCGCTAGCCTAAATATTTAATGACGATTTTGTCAAATTAAATGATGATATG
>ENA-UOJH01000033-UOJH01000033.1-human-gut-metagenome-genome-assembly--contig:-C148-NODE-33-length-150252-cov-13.204911_pt1 | contig 150252 bp, 135 predicted proteins | sample MGYA00242345_ERZ723892 | MGnify/ENA metagenome assembly ERZ723892 | reverse complement strand
ACAGCTCATTTAGTATACTCCTGTGTAAAGGAATTGTCAAGGATTTTTTCAAATTTCACTTTTTCTGCTATATTTTTTGTGCTATGTATAGTATAATTATGTCGAGTAGTTGTATTTTATATTTTCTTATTAAGCAATGAACAGGAGTTGTTACACATGAACAAGAAATGTTTAGCTCTGGCAGCCGCTGCCATGGCTGCCGTGACACTGGTCGCAGGTTGTGGTTCTTCGGCAGACAAAAAGGATGGCGCTTCGGGAGATCAGAAGACCCTCGTCGTCGGCATGGAACCGACATTCCCACCTTTTGAATTCACGGAAAATGACAAATACATCGGTTTCGATATCGATTTAGCCAATGCTATCGGCGAAAAAATGGGTACGAAAGTCGAAGTCAAGAGCCTCGGCTTCGACGCCCTCATCCCGGCCCTGCGCAGCGGTCAGATCGACATGATTGCTTCCGGCATGGACGCTACACCGGAACGGCAGAAACAGGTTTCCTTTACGGAACCGTATTTCCAGGATGGCTATTCTGTCGTCGTCCGCAAGGATAACACCAGCATCAATGGCTTCGACGACCTCAAAGGCCGCACCGTTGGATCCCAAGTCGGCACGAAGGGTGTCGATTTGGCTACGGAAGCCGGCGCTACGGTCAAACAGTACGACGCCAACAGCCAGGGCTGGATGGAATTGCAGAGCGGCACGTGTGACGCCGTCGTCATCAACACATCAGTCGCCCTCTATTATATGAAAGAAGGCGGCGATAAAGACCTGAAGATCGTCGGCGATGCCAAGAAGGCCGATGCCGGTATCGCAATGGCTGTATCCAAGGATAAACCGGAACTCCTGGAAAAGGTCAACAAAGCTTTGGCTGACCTCAAATCCGACGGGACTTACGCCAAACTGTATAAGAAATGGTTCGGCGTCGATCCGAAGGCATAATCCATGTATAAAGCTTACATATTCGATTTTGACTACACCCTGGCCAATTCGGAAAAAGGTATCGTCATGTGCTTTCAGCTTCTCTTCGAAGCCGAAGGCTATGACGGTATCCCTGAAGAAGATATCCGCCGCACGATTGGCATGACCATGTACGACGCCATGGCCAGCCTGACCGGGGAAACGGATCCGGACCGCGTCAATGCCCTGATCCGGGAATACAAGGTCCGCTTCTCCAACAAATACATGACGGCCAATACCCATCTCTATCCGCAGACGCTGCCAACACTCCGCGCCTTGAAAGAGTCCGGTGCCCTGTGCTGCATCGTATCGACCAAGACCCGGTCGCGCATCGGTGAAACGCTGCGAAAGTATCAGATGGAAAGCCTTATCTACCTTGTCGTCGGCATGGAAGACGTCGCTCAGGCCAAACCGGCACCGGATGGAATCAATGCCGTCTGCCGCCACTTCCGTCTGGACAAGAAAGATGTCCTCTACATCGGCGACAATACGATTGACGCCAAAGCGGCCCAAAACGCCGGCGTTGCCTTCGCCGCTGTGACGACGGGAACGACGACGAGCCAGGAATTCGCTTCCCTGCCCCATGTGGCAATCATGAAGGATCTCAGTGAAATCCTTACTATTCCCTAATTGGAGGAACCTATTATGAAGAAAAAAGTTACGACCCTTGTCGCTGCCTCACTGGCAGCCCTGACCCTTCTCGCCGGCTGCGGCTCCAATGGCACAGCCGATAAAAAAGATGGCGCAGCCAAAAGCGACAAGACCCTCATCGTCGGCACGGAACCGACGTTCCCGCCTTTTGAATTCACAGAAAACGAAAAAGACGTCGGCTTCGACATCGACCTGGCCCAGGCGGTCTGTGATAAGCTGGGCTACAAGATGGAAGTCAAGAATCTCGGCTTCGACGCCCTCATCCCGGCCCTGAAGAGCGGCCAGATCAACCTCATTGCTGCCGGCATGGATGCCACAGATGAACGGAAGAAACAAATCGACTTCACCGACGTCTACTACCAGGGCGGTTATACCATCGTCGTCCCGACGGGCAATACGGACATTACCGGCTATGACTCCATCGCCGGCAAGACCGTCGGCGCCCAGGTCGGTTCTAAGGCAGCAGATTACGCCAGAGAACATGGGGCTACGGTCAAGGAATTCGACACCAACACCCAAGGCTGGATGGAACTGGAAGCCGGCACGTGTGATGCCGTTTCCATCGATAAGGCTGTCGCCCAGTATTACCTCCAGCAGGGCGGCAAAGATAAGCTCAAGATTGTCGGCGAAGCCATTACATCCCGCGGCGTAGCTATGGGCATCAGTAAGGATAAGCCGGAACTGAGCAAGCAAGTCAACGAAGCATTGAAAGAGCTCAAAGCGGACGGAACGTACGCTAAAATCTATAAGAAATGGTTCGGCGAAGAACCGAAACAGTAAAAAAAGGGCTTGTCGCACGACGACAAGCCCTTTTCAGTGGTTAGTAAAGCCCCGGTTGGGGCATTTTTATGAGCCACGAATCACTATTTTTTATCCTTCTGCTGGAGTTTGGCCAGGCGGTCTTTCAAAGAAGTGAATTCGCCTTGGTTATCGGACTGGAGTTCGGTTTCTGGCTGGATGGTCTTATCTTTATAGGCAGCTTTGCGTTTCGCTGCTTCAGCAGCCGCTGCAGCTTGGCGTTCTTTCGCAGTCCGTTCGCTCTGGATGGCTTCGCGGATGGGCTGGAGCTGCTTGTCCGGAACGACGAGGAAGCGGACTGGCAGGTTAGCCGCTCCTGGCGGCATGATGCGGATGGTCATATCCGTCCCAGCTGGGAAGGTATCGACGTATTCCATAGCATACGGGTCATTGAGGCCCATAGAGTGGCGATGGCGCGGCAGTTCGACGATTTTCTTGTCTTCGCCCCGCTGGGGATCGCTGTAGATGAGTTCCGTCACGCCGGCATATTCACCGCCTTGAGGATTGAAATACAAGTGGATGTTTCCCGTTCCTGCCGTACGCAGGTGAATGGTATAATCGACGCCGTAGTTGCCCGTATCTTCCGAGGCCCGGTTGTCCATGACGTCACGGCCTTGGAGAAAACGGTCCAAGACGCCATCAGCCAAGAGGATATAGCCGATACCGCTGTCCGTCGAGTAAGGGATGAGCGTACTCAGGTAACGGTCCTTGCCGTGGAAGGTACCGCGCAGCTGAACAGCATCGCTGGCCAGATACTGCTGTTTGCGGATGAAGGCCACCGGGTCTTCCTGAGGCGGCAGGATCATGGACGACAGGATCATCGGTTCCGGCAGGCTGACGTTAACGATACCCGAAAAGAGCTGATCCGGCCGGACGACAGTCTCATTGAGGCGCTGGCCGACGACGGCATAGTCATGGGCCGGGACGGTAATTTTATTGACCGTCATATTGCCTTCATAATACATGGTCGACAATTCCTTGCCGACCTGGTAGTAGTCCGTGCTGGGCCGCGTATACTGATAGCCCTGGAGGACCGCTTCCAGCGGATACGGGTGTGGATTGTAGAGCATGGCCACAATTTTCCGGTTATACGGGTGCTGGTTGACATGATAGAAATAGAGGCGCACGTCGCCGCTGACCGTATCCCCGTAGAGGATCCCGTCACCATCGGCGTATTCCGGGCTATCTGAGAGGAGCAGCGTCCCCGTATCGACAGGGGCTGTCATGGAAATGGGAAGCATACGCTGGGCGACGACGCGATCCATAACGTCCGGGTCGTCGACAGCGGGCAGATCCGCTGCCAAGGCGCCGGCCAAGGGCAGACAGGCCGTCAGCAGGCCGGCTATATAGGTGCATAGTTTCTTAAATTTCATCTTCTCGTTGACCTTCTATCTGTTTCGCTATATCAGCGATTTTTTTAAAACGATGGGACAAGCCCGACTTGGTCAATCCCGACTGGGCCGCCAGTTCACTCATCGAAGCCTCGGGATTGGCCATTCGCAGTTCCGCCGCTTCCCGCAGCTTCGGCGACATGCGCTGGTACAGGCCCGATTCCTGGATACAGGTAATCGCCTGGCGCTGGCGCACGGCGGCATCGACTGTCTTCTGGAGATTGGCCGTTTCGCAGTTGACGACGCGGTTGACGTTGTTACGCATCCCCTTGACGACGCGGACGCTCTCAAACTTGAGATACGCCTGGGCCGCGCCGATGTACTGCAGGAATTGGGATACGCCATTGCCTTCTTTGATATAGACTAAATAATCGCCCTTGCGGTCTGTCGTCTTAGCCGGCAGGCGGAAGCGGCGCATGATCTTCAACAATTTTTCGGCAAACGCCGCATTGCCCGTCACCAGTTCCAAGTGATAATCGCCCTTGGGCTGATTGACAGACCCGCCGCCCATAAAGGCCCCCCGCAGGAAAGCCCGCTGGCAATCGGTCTTCTTCAGGTCGATGGCCGAGAACTCCGTATCTGTCGGGAACAGGGACAAATCTCGCAAGATAGCCGTGCTCTCCGGCGACGGCGACACGCGCAGGATATAGTAATTCTTCTTGCGCAGGCGCAAGCCCTGGCGGACGCGGACTTCAGGCCGGACCGGGAACGATTCCATCCACATCTTGAGCGCCTTGCGGGCAACGGCATTATTGGACGTGCTGAATTCGATGCCGATAGTCCCGCGCGAACCGAGAATGAGGGACCCTCCCATACAGAGCAGCGCTGCCAGTTCGGCAAAGCGGCAGGCGGCATTTTCGGGCTTGCAGTGGGCGATTTCATTCTTCACTTCTTCTGCAAAAGACAAAGGGACGCCGCCTCCTAACGATGGTTGAATGTGTAACGTTTCAAATAATAATGCAAGAGCTCCGGCGACAAATCGGTCCGCAAGGCATTGATCAGATCAAAGAGGACGTTAGCCAGCTTCTTCGTATCGTGGGTGGCGCTGTTTTCCTTATTGATCAGATTCGACAGGATGAGCGTCGCCCCGGTCTGACCGACTTCTTTCTTGTCAATCATAACCGGATGGGATCCATGGGCGACATAGTGCTGGAGGACGGCCGGGTCGACGTCGCCGTTGTTCGCGATGACGAAGTCGATGACCTTGCCGCCGGCCTGGCGGTTGATAGCCTTGATGTGGTCGGATACGGTATAATCATCGGTTTCCCCGGGCTGGGTCATGACATTGCAGATATAGATTTTCGGTGCCTTGCTGGTGCGGACGGCCTGGACGATATCGGGCACACAGAGATTGGGCATGATGCTCGTATAGAGGCTGCCCGGCCCGAGGACGATGGCATCGGCTTCCTTGATCGCGTCGACAGCCGACTGGATGGCCTTTGGGTATTCCGGCGTCGTAAAGACACGCTTGATTTTGCCGTGGGCATGAGGAATCTGCGATTCCCCTTCGACGATGCGGCCGTCGGTCATTTCGGCATTGAGGCGGAGCTTTTCCGCCGACGACGGGATGACCTTGCCGCGGACACGCAAGACCTTGCTAGTCGCGTCCATGGCTTCTTCCACGTCGCCCAGGACTTCGATGAGGGCGGCGATGAACAGATTGCCGAAGCTGTGGCCTGTCAGATTGCCGGATCCGCCGAAGCGGTGGGCAAAAAGCTTTTCCATGAGCCCTTCCTTATCGGCTAGGGCGACCAAGCAATTGCGCAGGTCCCCAGGGGCGATGATATCCAGGTCCTGCCGGATACGGCCTGTCGAGCCGCCATCGTCGGCGACGGTGACGACAGCCGTCAGGTTATACGTCTTGGCCTTGAGGCCGCGCAACATGACCGACAGACCCGTACCGCCACCGATGACGACGACTTTTGGCCCTTTGGACAGTTGGAGATTGGAAAAAATCAAATCGCTGAGGTTTTCCGATTCGCCGGGCATGACGACACCAATCATGGTGCGGATCAGGCGCCGCGTCGCCCAAGCCATGACGACCAGCCCCAATAAGATGACCAGGATGCCCAGGCTGGCCAGGATAGTATAGTTATAATGGCCCGTCACTTCATAAAGCAGGCGGAAAGCCCATTCTTCCAGCGACCCCAGCCATTGGTAGTTAAAGGTCAGGATAATGCCGAAGCTGGAACACATCATGCCCAGTCCGAAGAGAAATAGCCATCGTTTGATGTGCAAGCCCGGATGCAGCCATTTCATAAAACGCATGACAGCACCTCCTACGCTTCGCCTTCATACCCCGGCGCATCTTCTTCGACGTCGTTCTTCTGGATATCCCGGTGTTCGATGGATACGTCGACGCCGTTATCCCTAAGATGTTTATACATAGCTTCAGCCATACAGACACTGCGGTGCATACCACCGGTACAGCCGACGGCAATGACCAGCTGGCTTTTGCCTTCCCGTTCATAGTTAGGCAGGAGGAAGTCGATCATGTCGAACCACTTTTCCTTATACGTCTGGGTAATGGGGAAACTTTCGACATAGTCGCGCACACAGGGCACGCGGCCCGATTTATGACGGTATTCATCGATATAGTACGGGTTGGGCAGGAAGCGCACGTCTTCGACGATGTCCGCGTCGATGGGCATACCGTGCTTGAACCCGAAGGACACGACGGTGACGGTCATACTCTTCTTGCTGTCCGTAATGGCATAGCGCTTGACCAGGATCTCCTTGAGCTGTTTCGGCTTGAGATTCGACGTGTCGATGATGAAATCCGCTTTCTGGCGCAAAGAAGCCAGGCGCTTGCGTTCTTCGGCAATCCCCTGGCTGATGCGGCCATGCGGAGCCAAGGGATGGACGCGGCGCGTTTCCTTGTAGCGCCGTACCAAAGCCTGATCCGAGGCCTCGATAAAGACGATTTCGTAGGAAATGCCTTCGGCCTTGAGGTCTTTCAGGCACTGGCTCATGGCATCGAAGAATTCACCGCCCCGGATATCGGCGATGAGGGCCACGTGGCGGACCCGTTCGCCGCCTTTGATGCATAATTCCGCAAACTTGGGAATCAGGACCGGCGGGATATTGTCGATGCAGAAATAGCCGATATCTTCCAATACCTGGACGGCATGGCTTTTACCGGCGCCGGACATGCCGGTGACAATGATCAAATGAAAATGGTCCATAAGAACCTCCTATATATGTCATAATACAAATTTCTCAACAGCTGCGGCGACACCGTCGTCATCGTTGGACGCCGTAACGTACGACGCAACGGCCTTTACTTCATCGGCAGCATTGGTCATGGCGACGGGAAAACCGGCAGCTTTCAGCATATCCAAGTCGTTCTGGGAATCGCCGAGGGCCATGATCTCATCCGCAGTGATGCCGTAGAGTTCGCCCAAGCGGCGGATGCCCTTCCCCTTGTCGACGCCGCTGGGCATGATTTCCAAAAACGTCGGCATGGAAAAGAGGAGATTGAACTGACCGGGAAAGCGTTCCTCGATGAGGGCCTTGCGGGCCACTAAGTCGTCATGTTCGCCCCGGCTGAGAAGCTTGTTGCAGTCGCCTTGGACGTGGTAAAATTCGTCGCCGCAGATACAGGCCCGGCTGTGCGTGATTTCTTCATAGCCGCGGATCCATGGATCGTCCTTGGCCGCGCGCAGGACGTCGTCGATATAGGTCTGCATCTGCCAGCCCTGTTCCCGGGCCAAGTCGACCAGTTCCTGTGCCGTCTGCTGCGGAATGGCCTGCTGGAAGAGGATTTTCTTCGATTCCAGTGTCTCGATGAGGCCGCCGGCAAAGAGCAGCAGCGGGCTGTCGCCGAGGTTCAGGCGTTCACCGTAAGGCCGGGCTGTCTGGTACATGCGCCCAGTAGCAATGGCGACGACGACGCCCTTATCGCGGGCTGCCTGCAACGTCCGGACTGTCCGGTCCGACACGCTGCCGTCGCTGCGCAAGAGCGTCCCGTCCAGGTCGATGGTGATCATCCGTATCGGCTTCATCAGGCCTTATCCTCCTTCCAGTCAAAGACGACGCCCTGGCTGGCCGGTTCGACTTCCTTCGGCGCGTCGCTGACGTACTGCAAGTCATCGGCATAGCTCTGGGCCAATTTATCGATTTCCCGCTGCTGGTCCGCCGTGGCTTTACTGCGGTTCTTCATAGCCGTAGCAATCATTTCCGTCACTTCATAGCGCGTCAGGTTATACGATGGCGCAAAACGGGCCATCGGTACGCCTGTCAAGCCGGCCTTGGACAGGTCGTAGACAGCCTTGTATTCCCAAGTATTGCGGTCTACGGCGTCGAACTGGTTTGGCGCATAAGGATTATAAGCCAGGGCCGCGCTGATACCGAGGCAGCACCAGGCTGCCAGCAAAAGAAAGAATCGTTTCATCGTTGTCCCCCTCTATAAACAAATATACTCCCTGCCGGGTCTAACGTGCGTCATACCTGAAAGAGAGCATATCCAGAAAATACGTATTATTGGGCTTTTTTAGCGTCCTTTTTGGCATCACTGTCATCGTGGCTGCCATGGTCGGGTACGGCTTTCTGTGCGGCTTCAGCCGAAACGGGGACAGCCGGCGCTGCCGGTTTGACGGCGACAGCTTTGTCCGCAACGACAGGTGCCGCAACTTCGCCGTCGAGGGCCATGTCGTCGAGCAGCTTGAGCTGGCTGGTCAGGATGGCACGGCACTTAGCGCGATATGCCCCGGTCTGGGCCTTGAGCTTTTCCCATTCCTGCTGGGACTGCTGCAGATTCATCATCGTTTCGTCGAGCATCTGCTTCTTCTTGCTTTCCGCTTCCTGCAGGATGAGGTCTGCTTCCTTGCGGGCCGAGACTTTGACGTTTTCTGCCGTCTGCTGGGCCAGCATGAGCGTACTGTTCATGGTAGCTTCCATCTTTTCATACTGCGTCAGCTTGTCTTGCAGGCTATCGCAGCGTTCCTTCAATTCGCAGTATTCCCGGTATACCTTTTCGTAGTCGCCGGCGATGTTGTTCATAAAGGCATCGACGTCTTCTTCACTGTAACCGCGGAAGCCGCGTTTAAATTCTTTGTTGTGAATATCCATTGGTGTAAGCATGGCATTTCCTCCGTGTGAAAGGGAATTACATATACCGCTTCAGCAAGACGCCGATACGGCCCTTCCTCGACGTACCCGTAATTTCGGCCAGTTCCATCCGGCCCTTGCCGCGCAGCGAAATGACATCGCCTTGGCTGACGTCCTGGCTCGGTCCTTTGGCAGGCTGCCAGTTGACCTGGACCCGGTCGCCCTTGATGGCTTCAGCCGCCTTGGTACGGGAAATGCCAAAGCCCGAAGACGCAATGGCATCGAGGCGGAGCGATGCGACGGTCGTCTTGATTTCCTTGACCTTTTCCTGTCGCGGTGCAATGTCCGACAGGGGCATCTCTTCAATGGCAATGGATACCATAGCAATTTTAGTGAAATTCTGCTGTAAGTACGGGACGAGCTTCGTATCTGCCAAGAGGACAGCACCGGCATCCTGCATAATGATATCGCCGAAGCGTTCGCGGCCGACGCCGAGGCTCATGAGCGAGCCCAGAACGTCGCGGTGACCCAGGAGACGGTAACGGTCATCCCAGGACAGACGACAGGCGGTGATACCGAAATCGACAGGCCCGTCGTAATCGGCACTGACGAAAGCCAGCTTGACCCGTTCCGCCCCTTCATAGCCGCCAAAGGTCTTGAAGACCAGCGACGGCACGTGGGCCTGGATGGTCTCGCCGATCTGAACAGCACCGGGAGATACGAACTCACTAACCGCATAAGGGCGGCCCTTGGCCGTGCTGTCAGCCAAGTCGATAAGGCGGGCAGCGAGCTCGCCATTATCGGTTCCCTGATAATATCGGATGATCCGATCTCTATTCTTCAAACTGATCCCTCAATTACTAGTGCTGCGGCGTGTTGCTGCCGTTGTTGTTATTGTTGTTGTTGCCGTTCCATGCCAGAGGCGGCGTATTGAAATCGCCGTAGTCGTCGCGTTTGCCGTGATCGACGGTGACGTTGCTCGGTACGCAGAGGAAGATTTCTTTGCCGACCTTCTGGATGTTGCCATCCAGGGCATACGTGGCGCCGCTGACGAAATCGACGACGCGTTTGGCAATATCATCCGGCGTCGATTCAAAATTGATGACGACGGGTTTGCGATCGCGGATATAATCGGCGATACTCTGGGAATCGTCAAAGGTTTCCGGTTCGACAATGACCATGCGCAGCGGTTTTTCCTGCGGTGCTGCATAATTGACGCCGGAACGGCGCGGGGCTACAGCCGGCGTGCGGCGCGGTGCGCGTTCTTCTTCCATTTCTTCTTCATCCTCATATTCATCCGTTTCGAATTCGTCATCTTCATTGACGCCGCCTACGGTACCAACTAATTTATCCCAAACTTTCTTTACTCCCATGGTGAATACTCCTCCTTAGTAATTACGGGGCCCAAAAATTGCCGTACCTACACGGACGACATTGGCGCCTTCTTCGATTGCTATTTCAAAATCATGGGTCATGCCCATAGACAGGTAACGGATTTGACCTTCCGGAAACTTCGGCTTCATGTCTTCATACAAAGCGTGGGCGATGCGGAATATAGGCCGTACATCCTCTACGTTGTCGTAATTCGGGGCGATGCACATAATACCCAGGACACGGACGTGTTCCATGCCCTTGGCCATTTCACACATAGCCGGAAAGTCTTCTACTTCCATGCCGAACTTGCTTTCTTCACGGGCCACATTGACCTGAAGGAGAATATCCTGTACCTTGCCGATTTTGCCGGCTTCCTTATCCACAGCTTTGAGCAGATGTTCGGAATCGATCGAGTGAATGAGGTCGAAGTGTTCGACGGCATACTTGGCCTTATTGGTCTGCAAGTGACCGATTAAGTGCCATGTCAAATGGTTATCCGGGAATGCTTCCAGCTTGTGAAGTGCTTCCTGGACCCGATTTTCACCGACGTCGGTGACACCGCATTTAGCGGCTTCTTCCATCATTTCTACGGGATGATTCTTCGTAACTGCGACAAGCGTAATTTTGTCGGTTCTGCCGACGCGGGCAGCTGCATCGGCAATTCTCTTATTTACTGCCTCAAGATTTTCCTTAATCAAGCCTATCCCTCCGTAGTGCATGTGATTATATATATTTATAAAACATTACACTTCTTTTATTATATATAGTTGAAGCTATAAAAGCTAGTCATATTTAAAAATTTGTCCCATCTGCTTTTCAAAGGACGGCAAAGGCCCCCATACGGCCTGTATGACCGCCGTCGCGGCGATAGGAAAAGAACTTCCCTTCTTCAGCAAAGACGCAGCTCGCCGTAACTTCGATGTGGTCCGGCCGGAGTCCCGCTTCTTCCAGGAGCAGCCGGTTAGCCTGCCATAAATCGACGGACCAGACACCATCGCGCTCGCCGACGCATTTCCCATAGGCCGGCCCCAGGCGTCGGAAGGCCATGGCCGTGGACTCGCTGACCTCGTAATGGGCCCGGGAAATGGAAGGGCCCACATAGGCCAGGAGGTCCTTCGGGGCCGACCCGTAGGCCAGGCGCATAGCAAAGACCGTCTTAGCCGCCAGGCGCTGGACCGTACCGCGCCAGCCGTCGTGGATGACGGCAACGGCCCGCTTCACCGGATCGTAAACGATGACAGGCACGCAGTCGGCGATGCAGAGCATGAGCGGCACGCCGGGAAGGTTGGTCATGATGGCGTCCGTATGGGCCAGGGCATCAGCATAACTACCGGCACCGCTGCCGATTTCTGCCGGACCTACGGCGACGACATGGTCTTCGTGGGTCTGCTGGGCCGTCGTCAGCTTCTGCAACGGATAGCCCAAGAGCGTGCAGAGGCGACGCCGGTTCTCTAGGACAGCCTTCGGCTGGTCGCCGACGTGGAGCCCCAAGTTCAACGACGTGAATGGCGCCTCGCTGACGCCGCCGCTCTTACCGGTCACGCCATGGCGCAGGCCGGCGTCTGCCAGGAGGGTACTTTCTTCCCAACAAATTCCATTACCGTGTTCTACCCACTTAGTCATGATGTCCTCCACAAATGTGACAGCGCCGGCAGCCGTCGAAACAGGGAATCGTGAATTCCCCGTCTTCAGCCTTTTTCAGCTCGTCCGTCAAGTACGTCGGCACCAGTCCCGTGTCAATCGTATCCCAAGGCATGACGGCATCGGTCGGACGCTGGTCATATAAAAATCCTTTAATATCGAAATGAAGTTCTTTGGCAGCCCGTTTCCAGCCCTTGACGCCGCCGTACTCGTGGGCCTTGACCAAGAGGTCGCCGACGCGGCGGTCGCCCCGGGACAGGACGCCCTGAATATAAGCCGAGCGCAGTGGCTCGATGAGCAGCTCGATCTGCTTGTCCTTCAAGGCCTTCTTGAGGAAATTCAGCCGTTTCTCGACGACTTTCTTTTCCGTCATGGCCATCCACTGGAAGGGCGTGAAGGGCTTGGGGATGAAGGGGTTGATGCTCAAGGTGATGCGGCTCAAGTTGCCGATAGCCGCCATGTGCTGCTGGACGCGGCGGGTCATATCGACAATGCCCTGGATGTCGTCATCGGTTTCCATGGGCAGGCCGACCATGATGTACATGCGCACGTGGCGGATGCCGGCAGCCGTCGCCAAATCGATGGAATGGAGCAAGTGCTCTTCCGTAATGCCCTTGTTGATGATGTCCCGCATGTGCTTGCTGCCCGCTTCCGGCGCCAAGGTAATCGTCTTCTGGCCGCTTTCGGCCAGGCCCTTGACGATAGCCGGCGTAATCGAATCGGCCCGCAGAGAGGCACAGGAAAAGGCCAGCCCTTGCTCGCGGATGAACGTGACCAGTTCGTCGATATAGGGATAATCGGAAATGGCCGCGCCCATGAGACCGATTTTCTTGCCCAAAGCCTTGCCGCGCAGGACGGCAGACTTAACGTATTCCAGCGGGCGGACGCGGGGCCGGCGGTAACAGTAGCCAGCCATGCAGAAACGGCAGTGCCGGCCGCAGCCCCGGGCAATCTCGATGAGGTACATGGCGCCGAACTCCGTATTCGGCGTGGCAATGACCGTTTCAGCCGGCTGGGTCAGCTCGTGCCATTGGCGCTCGACCTTGGCCGGGATGCCCTCTTCCGGGACGATGCGCACGACGTGGCCGTCATCATCGTATTCGTGACGGTACAGGGACGGCACATAGACACCGGGGACATGGATGGCCAGATAGCGCAACAAGTCGTGACGTCCTAGGCCTTGTTCCTTGCCCTTCCCATAGGCGTCGAGGAAAGTATGGATAAATCGCTCCCCTTCGCCGACCAGGACGACGTCGACGAAAGGTGACAGCGGTTCGGCATTAAAAAAGGCGACAGGCCCGCCCATGACGACGAGCGTATCGTCATCATCGCGGTCAGCGGCTAGGACGGGGATGCGCCCCATTTCCAGGATAGTCGGCACATTGAAATAATCCATTTCAAAGCTGACCGACAGGCCGAGGATTTCAAAGTCCGACAGGGGCCGGCGGTTTTCCAGGGAAATAAGCGGCTCCCCGGTCTTATCGAAGACCTTCATGAGATCTTTATCCGGCAGGAAAGCCCGTTCACAGAGCCAGTCCTCGCGGCCGTTCACTTCGCGGTAGATGATCTGCATCCCCAGATTGCTCATGGCCACGTCATACGTATTGGGATAACAGATAGCCATGGCATGACGCGTGCCGAAGGGATACTGTACTGCCCCCGTTTCCTGGGCCATCAGATCATCCAGCGCTTTCTCTACTTGCCAGCTCATGCATCCCCCTCCTTTCGTTTCTCCTTCATAGGTATCCTATATTGTATCACAGAATGTCCCGATGAGCCAGCAGCGTCTTGCATCGTCTCTCCCATCGTGGTATGGTATTAATTGGTAAACTCCCCCCGTTTGTAGGGGCTTGCACGTGGCGAGCCCGCTATTGCATCCATACAAAGGAGTCATATTCATGGAAAAAGTCCTCTTTGTCGCCCTGGGCGGCGGCATCGGCGCAGGCTTGCGCTATTTACTCACAGAACTGGCCAACCTCCACGGCGGCGTATTCTTCCCATACGGCACCATCTTGGCCAACCTCATCGGTTCCTTCTGCATCGGTATCCTCTTCGTCTTCTTCTCCGAAAGCAGCGGCCTGTCACCCATTGTCAAACTTTTTTTCGTCACAGGCATCTTGGGCGGTTTCACGACCTTTTCGACGTACAACATGGAACTCCTCACCTTCGTCCGCACGGGAGACATCTTCCCGGCCCTGGCTTACTTCTCGTTCAACGTCATCGGCGGCTTCGTCTGCTGCTGGCTCGGCTTCGCCACCGGCAACGCCTTGTGGGGATGAGACAAGGGCCGCCAGAGTGGCCCGCAGGTCGCAGGCCGCAAAGGTTGAATTACCGCAGGCTGCGTTTCAAAAGCAACCTCTCAGTCAGCTTCGCTGACAGCTCTCCTATGAGGCGAGCCTTGGGAAAGCCCCCAGACCGCAGGTCGCAAGCCTCCCCTCATAGGGGAGGTGGCCCAACGGGCCGGAGAGGTTGAATTTCCACGCGGTGATTTAAAAACAACCCCTCAGGGGAGCAAAAAAAGAGGCTGTTGCATTAAGACAGCCTCTTTTTAAGTTTGTAGTTTTTAGTTTAATCGCCGTATCGGCCGACCGGTTGCGTTTGCGCTAAGATGGCTGGATATGCGCGCTGGGGCAAGGCGGAGGAAGGAGGCGTAGCCATAGCTACGTCGACTAACGACAACGCAGTCCCAGCGTGCAGAGCCGGTCAGATTTGCGCAATAAGCAGACGGCCGGCCGATACTCTTAATGCTGTGCCGGTGCACCAACGGTTTCCCTTTTTTCTACGAGTCCATCCGTTGCGATAGCTTTCTTGGATACGAAGCTGATACCACAGAACGTGACAGCACAGACGATCCATTCGGCATAGATGACGTGCGGCAGTACGCGGACAGCCGGTACGAACATCCAGGCGACGAGGACGATGATGGATGCCAGGATCGTGTAGAACGCAGCCTGACGGGAGCAATATTTCGGCGCATACATAGTCATGAGAATGATGACTGCGAAAGCCGTCATGAGCGACAAGCCGGCCATGAGGGTCGAAATGATGCCGCTGATCGTCAGGGCGAAGCCCAAGGTCAGCAGGCCCAGGAGCAGGACCGAAATACGGGTAACGGTCATGTATTTCTTATCGGACATATTGGGGTCGATGAACTGTTTATGAATATCATGGGAATACAGCGTAGCTGCCGACAGCAGGAGATTGCAAGCCGTGCTGACATCGGCAGCCCATAGCGAAGCCAAGGTCACACCGGCCAACCAGGGATTGAGGGACATGATGAGCTTCGGCAATGCCGTCGTCGGCGAAATAGCCGGATACATTTCAGCAGCGATGACACCGAGGAGAGCGGCGATGAAGCCGACAGGCAGCATGACCAGACCACCGATGATGAAGCCTTTGCGGGCCGTCTGGACATCCTTGGCACCGAGAGAAATCTGGATGATAGCCTGAAGCGATACATTGACTGTAATGAGGACGACAATCCACGTAATGATAGTCATCGGACCGACACCGCTGATGAGGTCCATCGATGTAATGGACGGAGCCTGGATAGCGACGACGTCGATGCCGCCGGCCATGCCCAGGATGAGGAAAGCAGCCACGGTAATGCCGATGTACTGCAAGGTAACATTGAGGACATTCGACTGGCTAGCCGACCACATACCACCAATAAGGGTAATGCCGATGAAGACGACGGCACTGGTGAGCATCCCCGTGACCGGCGTGAAGATATTCGGCATCAAGGCAGCCAGGATAGCGCCGCCGGCGACGTACTGCAAGCTCATGATGACCAGCTGTACCAAAACCTGACAGCCAATACCGGCGATCATACTGCGACGGTCATAATACCGTTCCAACAGTTCCGGCACCGTCGTAATATTGAGCTGGCGATACTTCTTGGCAACGGTCAGGCCCATGACAATGGCCCCGATGCCCCAGGCAGCCGTATACCAGCCGGCCGACAGCCCGACTTTATACGCCTGTTCGGCAACGCCAATGGTCGAAGCCCCGCCGACAGCCAGGCCGACGATGGACACCATGATGAGGGGCGTCGTCAATTTACGGCCAGCCAATACGTATGCTTCCGTCGAAGCGGCAGCCTTATGCTTGACGTACCAGCTAATACCGAAGAGAACGCCGATATACACTAAAATAATGAAGACTTGAATCCCTGTAGTTCCCATAGTAAAAACTCCTCTCTGAAATAATTTCCCGAAAAAAAAGCCGCCCCTCACAAAAGGGACGACTCAGTCGCGGTACCACCCAATTTATCGATAGAAGGATAAAAAAAAGAGTGGCACGCCAGGGACGGAAGATTCCGCGGTACCACCCTAATTATCTCGAATCGATCAACTCATGGCCGTATAACGGCAGCCGCCCCGGTACAGCCTACTCACATTCAGCTGTACAGTTCAGGAATGAACTTCATGCCTTCTCCCATATCTCCTCGCACCGGCCGGAGACTCTCTGAAAAGCTCAAAGACACTACTTTTTTCCATCACAACTGTTATCAGGAAATCTGTTGTTGACCATGATTATACAGGAAAATAAAATAAAGTCAAGGAAAAACTGACGAAAAAACGTAAAGAAAATCACGTAAAACGTACTACGAATCAAGTAAAACGTGCGACCTGATAATTAAAACAATTTCTGTGTTTTTATGCGACTTATAGTGATAACGGAACAACTTCCCCAATACCGGCAACGAAGCCAGAATCGGCACCTTGCGGAAATGCTCCATCTCTTCCCGGCGGATTAAACCGCCGATGACCAAGGGCTCGCCATCGCGCAGACGCACGACCGTCCGGGCCTGGCGCGTCGCAATGCGGTAGGCCTTCATTTCCGGCACAAAAACAGGGGTACTCACTTCGGCTACCAGCTGAGCTGTCACCGAGTTATCCGGATGGATCTGCGGCGTGTAAGTCAATGTAATCCCTGCCTCCTCGTATGTCGTGCTCACAGCCGTTTCCTTGCCGGACAGATGCTCCGTCTGAACAGGGACCTTATCCCCGATTAGGATGTGCGCTTCCCGGCCATTGCTGGCCACCATGTGAGGAGAAGCCAAAATCTGAGCCCGACCCTTTTCTTCGAGGGCGTGGATTGTCCCGGCCAAGGAAAAAACGTCGTGATCTGCTCCGCCGTTCACCGTCGACCAATTCCACTCGACGCCGGTTTGTTTCAGCAAACTGTCATCGACAGAGGCGACCTCTACGGACACATCAACTTGCCGCGTCGGCACATCCAAGCGTTTTACTAGGGACTGGACAGCCGCCTGGACTTGACGCGTCCCGCCGACGACGAGGGTATTCGTATCCCCATGGCAGCGCACGTCGGCTTCCGGCACTGCCGCTTGAACGGCTTCCTTCAAAACAGTCGGGTCGGCATAGTGTAAAGACCAAGTATGAAAAGTCTTAGTGCCTTTTCCCGCTTTAGGCCCGGTCATCGTCCGGATAGGCCCAGTTTTTTCGTAGTACAACCCCTGGCTGTCGGCAATAGCCTGCAAAGCTTCTTCCAAGGTGACATCGTGGAGGTTCATTGTCAACGACCCCTGCACGCTGTCATCGACGACAAGATTGATGTTCCCTGACCGTGCCAGCCCTTCTAATACTGTCCGCGTCGGTACATCCCGGACCTGGACATCGACAGCACCAGCCGTCCATGGGCAAAGACAGCAGATACCGGAAGCCAGCCATTTCTTCCACTTCTTCATAATGCTCCCTTCCTTTCCTTACAAAGGGATTTCAAAAACTCGTCCGTCCCGCTGCAGGCCAGCGGCCTGACGGTTGACATAAGCAATGTACCAACCGTTCCACCATTCCCCTGCCGCACAAGTCGCTGTCTGTCCCTGCCATTTCAAAATGACCAAGTGAATATCTCCTTCATGGACGGCGCCGCAAACGACGGGCAGCGTCCATTCTTTCTTCTCTTTTTCAGGTTGTTGCTTTTCTTCTTTAGGCGCAGCTGGCGTTACCTCTGGCGGTATTGCTTCAAGCTCAACAGTCTTCTTCGGCAGACTGCCGGCAAACAAATCGGGTAAGGGCTGGTAACGCAAGGCCGGTCGGACATCATAGACAAGATTTTCGTTGCCATGCTCCCGTTTTCCTTCGTCATGGGTAGAAAAAACGGGATGCGACCCAGCTTCATGCTGAGCGGCATCCCGTTTCGTGTATTCTTGTCCTTGCGACGGCTCGTCCCACCACATCCAGATGGCGCCAAGGCAGACAAATATCCCCATATAGGGAAGCCATGTCTTGCGATGTTGAACGATGCTGTTCCTTACCTTTTGCAGGACGGATAAGACCTTATTTCTTATCTCCATAGCCCTGCGGATGATGCTGATGCCAGTTCCAGGCATCGGCAATGATTTGTTCTACTTGGCTGTGTGTCGGCTGCCAGCCCGTGACGCGGCGGATTTTTTCGGATCCGGCGATGAGGATGGCCGGGTCGCCGGCGCGGCGCGGTGCTTCTTCGACTTTGAAGTCTTTGCCCGTGACTTTCTTGGCGGCTTCGATCATTTCACGGACGCTGAAGCCGTTTTGAGAGCCTAAGTTGAAGTACTGCGATTCTCCCCCTTCGGCGAGGTACTTGAGGACCCTTACGTGGGCGTCTGCGAGGTCTGTGACGTGGATGTAGTCACGGATGCAGGTGCCGTCGGGCGTCGGATAGTCGGTGCCGAAGATCTTGATGCTGTCCCGCTGGCCCAGGGCCGTCTGCAGGATCAAGGGGATGAGGTGTGTTTCCGGTGTGTGGTCTTCACCGATCGTGCCGCTTCCATCGGCCCCGGCCGCATTGAAGTAGCGCAAGGCCACGTAGCGCAAGCCATAGGCACGGCTGAACTGGGCCAGCATGGTTTCGATCATGAGTTTGGTCTGGCCGTAGACGTTGGTCGGATGGTAAGGCATGTCTTCCGTAATCGGCGTCTGTTCCGGTTCGCCGTAGACGGCGGCCGTCGACGAGAAGACGAAGTATTTGACGCCGGCCCGGCGTACGGCTTCCAAGAGGCTGTATGAGCCGACGACGTTGTTATCATAGTAAATCGTCGGGTTTTCCATGGATTCGCCGACCTGGCTATGGGCAGCGAAGTGCATGACAGCGTCGATGTTCATGTCTTCCATGATGTGCTGTACCCGGTCGATGTCATGGATGTCGACGACGTAAAAAGGGATTTCTTCCGGGACAGCTGCTCGATGGCCGCGGGAAAGATTATCGATAACGACGACGTCGTGGCCTTGAGCCAATAAAGCTTTGACCGTGTGGCTGCCGATGTAGCCAGCGCCGCCTGTAACGAGAATATTCATTGAGAATCTGCCTTTCTTATATTATCATCTATTTTTCTTGTAATTTCTTCAGGCGGCCGCCGAGAAATTTCTTATAGACTTCGACGCCGGGCTGGTTGAAGGCGTCGACGTTGGCGTATTCGCCTTCGTATGCGATGGACAAGCAAAGCATGAACATCAATTCGCCCAAGTGATACGGCGTCAGGGCCGGCAAGATGTAGTTCGCGCTGGGGCGGCCGTCTCCGGCGAGGGCTTCGGCATTGGAGCTGCGGGCTGCTTCCAGGATCTGGCTCAAAGGCAGGCCGCTGAAGGCAGCGAGTTTCGGGTATTCATCATAGAGATGGGGAACGGTGACGTCGTCGGGCCAGTTTTCGATGGAGACGAACTGGACGACTTTGTCCTGCGGGCCTTCCTGGTGTTCCTGGGTCTGGGCGTGCATATCCGTCGTACCGACGGCGACAATCGGCGTGCGGCCGTAATTGACGACGTTCCCCTGTTTGTCCAGTCGTTTGCCCAGGGATTCAGCCAGAAGCTGGATATACCATTCGGACAGGGATTTTAAGTTGTCCGCATAGGGCATGAGGACTTCCAAGCCGCGGCCATGGTTCTTACCGGCCAGGAATTTGAGGACGCTGTTGAGGAGTGCCGGGTTCTGCCAGATATCCGGATTCTGGCAAGCGTGGTCCATGTCGCGGGCGCCGTCGAGGAACTGGCGGATGTCAAAGCCCGTAAGGGCACCGACGATGAGGCCCACTTCGGAGAAGACACTGAAACGGCCGCCGACACCATCGGGAACGTAGAAAATGGGCCAGCCCGATTTCTTAGCCAAGCCGTGGAGGAGCGTTTCTTTTTCGCCGCCGTCGTGGGGATCCGTAACGGCTACCGTTTCCAAGGCGATGCCGGCGTCGTCCATGGCCTGTTTGAGGACCATGTAATTGGACATGGGTTCAATGGTCGAACCCGATTTGGAGATGACGACGGCCATGACCGTGTAGTTCGGTTTGGTGTGGCTGTCGGCCTTGAGGAAACGGATGAGGCCTGTCATCTTATGGGAGTCGACGTTGTTGCCGGCAAAGAAGGCTTTCGGGAAGCCTTTGCGTTCTTCCGTGCTCTTGAGGTTCCAGAATTCGCCGCATTGGACGTCGAAAAGGACCTTGCCACCGAGATAGGAACCGCCGATGCCGAGGAAGACGACGGCGTCTACGCGGTTGCGCGTCGTCCGTGCCAGTTCTTCCAGGGCAAAGATGCGTTCCGGGCTATTGATGTTGCCGTCTTCGATGTACGGCAGCTGCGGGAAAAGGACTTCTTCCGGTTCGCCGTCTTTCGAGAGATGGCCCGGCATGATGCCGGTCTTGCGCATATTCATAACAGCTTCGTGAGCCTTAGTATAGACAGGTTCAAAAGCTTTGACTTCTTCTTCCGTAACGGCATTAGGGCCATAAAGGTTGGTTACGTCAAAAGTAAATCCAGAACGTAATTTTAATTGGGTCATGTAATTTCCCTACCTTTCGATAGAATAATGTCTGATTCACGTATGAAATCATTATAGCACAAAAGGGGACACACGGGCTACCTCCTGGACAGGGACAGGCCCGATACGAAAAAGAGGCTGTCGCATTAAGACAGCCCTTTTTTTGTGTGAAGTTGAAAGTTTGATGTTTGATGTGGATGTTTTTAAATTTAAAGCAACTACTTAAAACATTAAATATCAATCTTAAAACATTAAATAGAAAAGGGCTTCGCATGATGGAATGAACCTTCGTGCGACAGCCCTTTTGAAGTTGAAAGGCATATGAAGGAATTCTGTTATCACCTATTGGCGTGAACGGGCCCGCCACGCGCAATCCCCTACAATGTGGTTCGTGGAAATCCCACAAGGGGGTCGTGGAATTGCGGTGATGTTGCCATCAAAAATGCAGCATCGATTTGAGGAAGTTCTGCGTCCGTTCGTTCTGCGGGTGTTCAAAAACGTCTTCCGGTTTGCCTTGTTCCTGGATGAGGCCATCGGCCATGAAGATGACGCGATCGGCGACTTCTTTGGCGAAGGCCATTTCGTGGGTGACGATGATCATGGTCATGTGTTCGTCGGCAAGCTGTTTGATAGTCCGCAGGACTTCGCCGGTCAGTTCCGGGTCCAAGGCGCTCGTCGGTTCGTCGAAGAGCATGATATCCGGATCCATGGCCAAGGCGCGGGCGATAGCCACACGCTGCTGCTGGCCGCCGGAGAGGCGCGACGGATAGGCATCACGTTTATCCCAGAGGCCGACTTTTTTCAAGAGTTCTTCGGCTTTGGGCATGATTTCTTCGGTCTTCATCTTCTTGACGATGCGCGGCGCTTCCAGAATATTGTCCAAGACGGTCATGTGCGGGAAAAGATTGAAATGCTGGAAGCACATGCCCATGCGGCGGCAGATGCCCCGGACTTCGGCTGCCGGGGCATAGACGGCACGCTGGCTTCCTTCCGGCGTACTGACCATGGTCCGACCGTCGACGACGATGGAACCGCTGTTAATCGTTTCCAACTGACAGAGACAGCGCAAGAAGGTACTCTTGCCGCTCCCCGACGGGCCGATGATGGAAATGACTTCCCCCGTTTCAACGTGGAGGGTAACGTCTTTCAAGACTTCGAGACTGCCGAAGGTCTTGCGGATATGGTCCATTTCAATAAAACTCATGATAATCCTCCTTATTCATCGTAAACGGCATAGCGTTTTTCCAGATATCCAAAGACCTTAGTCAGGATAAATGTAAAGAACAGATAGAAGACAGCCGCTACCAGGAAGGCCGTCGTGTCGAAATCGCGCTGTACGATAGAACGGGTAATGCGCAGGATGTCGTTCATGGCCAAGATGTAGACCAAGGACGTATCCTTGAGGAGGTTGATCGTTTCGTTCGAGACCGGAGGCAGGACGCGTTTGACGACCTGAGGCAAGATGATGCGGCGCATGGTCTGGACGTAAGTCATGCCCAGGACTTTGGCCCCTTCATACTGGCCGCGGTCGATGGACTGGATGCCGCCGCGGAAGATTTCGGCAAAATACGCGGCATAGTTGAGGACAAAGGCGATGATCGCCGCCGGGAAGGCCGGCAGTTTCAGGCCGTCGATGATGAAAGGCAGGCCATAGTAGATAAAGAGGATCTGCAGCATGAGCGGCGTACCGCGCATGACGTAGATATAAGCGTACATGGCCTTGCGCAGGATGGCGATCTTAGAAATACGGCCGATGGCCATGAGAATGCCCAAGGGCAGGCTCAGGACGATGGTAATGATGAAAATTTTCAGGGTAATCTGAAGGCCTACGGCAACGGCAGGCACAATGTGAAATAAATAATCCATGTTGGCTCCTTTTTTGGAATTAACACATATACAGAAGTGGAATATCCCCCAAAATCCGGTGACGGGCTCGCCACGTGCGAGCCCCTACGATGGGCGAATTGACACATATATGGAAGTGGAATATCCCCCAAAATCCGGTGATGGGATTCGCGCATATACGCAAGGTGGGCCGCCCTTTTGGGCGGCCCCTGCGAATCGTCGTTACATCCCGCTTCACTTACTGTACTTTAATGGTAATATCTTCGTTAAACCACTTCTGGGACAACTTAGTCATTGTACCATCTTCGCTCATTTGTTTCAAGACGTCGTTGAGTTTATCCTGCAAGAGCGTATCTTCTTTGCGCATGCCGACGCCGAACTTTTCGTCGCCCATCTTGTCGTCGATAACTTTGAATTTGTCCGGCTTCTTAGCCATGTAGTAGCGGCCGACGACGCTGTCGACGAGGATGCCGTCAGTACGACCGATTTCCAAATCCATGAAGGCATTGACGAAGTCACCGTATTTCTTGACTTCTGCCAGGGAATCCTTGAATTCGGCGTTCTTTTCCAGGGCGTCGATGGAACTGCTCCCTTCCTGTGTGCCAATGACCTTACCGGCCAGGCCAGCCCGGTCGCTAACCGGCGAATCGGCGCGGACGACGAGGAGCTGGGCGTTATTCATATACGGCTTGGAAAAGGCAATCTGCTGAGACCGTTCATCCGTGATGGTCAGGCCGTTCCAAAGCATATCGACTTGTTTGCTCTTGAGGGCCGCTTCCTTGCTGTCCCAGTCGATGGGTTTGAATTCGACCGGAATGCCCAGGCGCTTGGACGCTTCCTGTGCCAGGTCGATGTCGAAGCCGACGAGCTGGCCGCTGTCATCGCGGAAGCCCATGGGCGGGAAGTTGTCGTCGAGACCGATGACGATCTTATCGGGCAGTTTCTGTGCTGCCTGTTTGTCCGTATTGCCGCCGCAGCCGGCGACCATGGTAACGGCTGCTACCGCCAAGGTGCCCGCAGCCAGTGCTTTTTTCCAATTCATGTAAATTCCTCCTTACATCGTAACGTCGATGCCAAACCATTTTTCAGAAATCTTCTTCGCTGTGCCGTCGTTGTGCATATCTTCCAGGACCTTGTCGATCTGGGCTTTCAGTTCCGTATCGTCCTTGCGTATGCCGACGCCGCTGGGGATATCGGGATAGCCCACGTCGATGATGCGGAACGGCGCGTTGTTCTTCTTGATGAAGTAGGCCGCTGTCGTCTGGGCGACGACGACGGCATCAATACGGCCGACTTCCAGGTCCATAAAGGACGTGACGTTGTCCGAATACTGTTTCAATTCCTTGAAGGAATCGCGCAGTTCCGGTTCGGCTTCGATGGCTTCCAAGCCGGTGCTGCCCTGCTGGGTGCCGACGATCTTGCCGGCCAAGTCGGCTTTGCCCTGGATGGGCGAGTCGTTCTTGACTAACAGGATTTGCGGTACATTTTCATAAGGCCGGGAGAAGAGGATGTTCTGTTCCCGTTCCGGCGTTATGGACAGGCCGTTCCAGATGGCATCGATTTTCTTGCTCTTCAATTCCGTTTCCTTGCTGTCCCAATCGATGGGCTTGAATTCAACTTCCATGCCCAAGCGCTTGGACGCTTCCTTAGCCATGTCGATGTCGAAGCCGACGAGTTCACCGCTTTCATCATGGAATCCGAAAGGCGGGAAGTTGTCATCGAGGCCGATGACGATTTTCCCCTTTTGCGCCGTCGCCCCTTTGTCGGTCTGTTTGTCCCCGCCGCAGCCGGCGACGACGGTTGCTGTCAAAAGTACCGCCATGCCGGCAGCTGCGTATTTCTTCCATTCCATGATTATCGCACTCCCTTGAGATCATCTAGGCGTACCGTTGTGTACAAGCCTTATTTTACTTTATTTCGTTAAAAAGATAAAGGCTTTTATGTATAAAAAATCGGCATGTCTCCATGCCGATTCATGCATATCATACATAGGACAAGTCCCTGTCAATGGGCACTTTCGTCATCATCCGTTTCGTGGGCCTGCTTGATGCGGTCGATGATGCGCTGTTTGTTGCGCTTGGACAGGAATTGCAGGTGCACGGGTAGGACGGCCAGTCCCCCTTCTTCGGCTTCGCCCAGCTGGATTTCCTGCCAGTTATCGCTGATGACGAAGATATCCTTATAAGGGAGGAAGAGGAGGCTCCGGTCCTCATGGAACTGGTCGTCGTAGAATTCACGGAGCGACCGGAACTGGCGGCGGACGATGAGGCCTTTCTGCGTGACGTAACACATGACGTCGTCCTGGCGGTGGATGCGCCATAGACAGAAAGCCAGGACGGCCCAGTTATCGAGGTGTTCTACCAAGTGCGCTTCCCCCATCATGAGCCAGAAGAAATAGATGGCTACCAAGAGAAAGAGGACCTTCATGAAACCGGAAAACCATTTCGAGTTCTCATAGGCCGCCTCGACGGGACCGCAGCGGAAATGCTTTTCCAGGTCTGCCTGTTTCATTTTCTCAGTTTCTTGCTCGTCTTCGGCGCCGTTTTAATGACGACATTGCGGCCGTCCTTGACGACTTCTAAGGAGATATCGCCGACACCGTCCTTGAAGTAAGCCATCTTGATATCCAACAGGAGGGAACCGACTTTTTCCTGGAGGTCGTCTGTGAAGAACTGGCGGCGGAAGTCCGAAGCAGTCTGCTTTTTGCCCGTCTTTTTAATCTGAGGCCGGCGGACGCTCACTTCGTCGTCTTCCCAGCCCGTCGTTTCAAAGGTCGATTCTTCTTCGACACCTTGGAACATGTCTTCGATAGAGCGATTTTTAGGAATCTTATGTTTTGCCATGACAATCACCTACTTCTTTTCCATTTTATCGGATTTTTCCGATGCTTCGTGCATACTGTTCAGGGTAATCTTACTGAAGTCTTCCGGCGTCTTGTACGTCGCAATCTTCTTGAAGCCGACCCGCAGGCGGCCGCGGTATGCGGCTACGACCTTGTCGTCATGGTTCATTTCGGCGATGTAGATTTCCTGGCCATCGATGCCGACGAGACGGAAATTGCCGCTCGGCGAGATTTCACGCCAGCTGCTGGTCGCCCCGTTGAACATGTAGACGACGCCGGTCCGCAAGTTGTCGTAGAAGAACGTATCCGAATCGTAGAAGACGGCAATGCGGCCGATGTTTTCTGCCTGGACGTGGATGCGGCGTGTATCGTAATTGGCATCGGTCCGGTAGATGCGGTATTTATTTTCGCCGACTTGGAGCTTCATGTAAACGACATTGGTCGCTGTCGAATAAGCGACATCGGTAATCTTGCTGTCGACCGGTGCGTCTTCGATAGGCGTATCGAGTTCGCGGTCCGGATAAATCGGGTTGTACTGGGCGATGTAGACGCCGTACTTGCCGTTTTTCCTGTCGCGGCCATACGTGGCGAAAATAGCCAGGTTGCGATCGGGCAGCCATTCAAAGAAAGAAACTTTGCAACCGTGGAGATTGATGCGCTGAGGATCGCTCTTCTTTCCGGCTTCGTAAATCGTGACCCTGTCGTCGACGATAGTCGCCATAAAGCGCTTGTCATAGGAATAGAAGCTGCGGCCGTTCGGCTCCGTCCCTTCGCCCATGGCTTCCTGCTGGTTCGTGCCGCCGATCTGGAAATCCGACGTCGGCGCGAACAAGACCTGATCCAGATAGAGATAAATAGCAGCCTGGACGGCGATGCCGGCCAGAAAGACTGCGATGAACTTTCGTAATTTCATAGCCTGCCTCCTACTTGACGACGAACGCCGTCGGAATCATGCGTTCACCTAAGAGGTCCGCCGGTTTATTGATGACTTTGCCATTGTAATACAGCGTCGAGCTCGACCCGCCATCCAGGTTGGCCGCGATGACGGCGCCTTCTTCATACATGATGTTCTGGATGTCGCGTAATGTCGCCCCGACGGAATAGCCAGGCTGGCGGCCGTCGATGACCAGGAAGAGAACCGTACCGTCCTTGCGCTGGCCGATGGCCGTGCGGGGACCGACGCCCCAGCCGCCGTCGCCGCGGGTAATCATCTTTTCACCGTTGACGATGAGGGCCGGCCCGAAGGAAATGCCTTCGACAACGTCTTTTTCTTTCAATTCGGCCTTGGAGTAATTGCCGACAATGAGGTTGCCGTCCTTGGTGAAGCCGACGAATTCATTTTCTTCCTCATCAGATGCATCTTGGCCGAGGAGATATTTACCATCGTGGAGGATGAACCCGTAAGGCTGTCGTCCCGTGCCGGTCCCATTGGCATCATAGAAGCCGCCGGCATTGATGGCCGCTACGGCGCCGACGCGTTCGGCAATGCCGCTGGTCGTATCGCCTTTTTCATCCATATTTTCAGCCGTCGCGACCTGCACACGGTGCGGGTCCGGGATTTCCAGAAGGAATCCCTTGAAACGGCTGGAATCGATATTCTTCAAGGTAAGTGTCGAGTCCGTCCGAGCTTTGAACTTGAACAGTTCCTGCTTCGGCGTCGAGCTGACGCCGCCCAAGATGGCGTCGATTTCTTCCTGCGAAAAAAGCCAGGTAATGTACTGGGGATGACGGCTCTTCAGGATAGCCCCGACGACGGTGCGCTTCAAGTTGTCGAACGGTCCGAAGAGGACGACAAACGGCGATGTCAAGGCGAAGAAAATGGCGACAAAAACAAAAAACTTACCGATTTCTTTTACGTGTTTCCTCATAAGTAACCTCGAAAATAATAAAGTTAGCGTTCTTCATACTGCGGTGTCGTGACGCGCTGCTTGAAGTTTTCTATATCGACGGCATTGCCGATCCAGATGCGCTTGACCGCATAGGGGTTGTCCCCGTATTTGGCCCAGCCCGGATCCATCGTAAAGGCCAGTTTAATGCCGGCTGCCTTCAGGACATCGCCGGCGCTCTTTGTATAGCCGCCATAGGGATAGCAAAAATATTCATTGGTAATACCCAGCTGTTCCTTGAGTTCAGCCTGGCTCTTCTTGATTTCATCCGCAAAGGTATGCCCTGTCATTTCCGTCGCCCGTTCATGGTGGTAACTGTGAGACGCGATAGTCAAGCCGGCAGCCTTCATTTCCTTGACCTGCTGCCAGTTCAGGCGCGTCGCCTGGTCCGTATCATACGTCGGCACGAAGACAGTACCGGCAAAACCATATTCCTTCAAAACAGGCATGACGATGCTGTACGTATCGGGATAACCGTCGTCAAAGGTGAGGACGACCGGCCGGACCGGTACGGGCTTGTTATGCACCATATAATCGTAGAGCTGGTCCAGGGTAATGGGATGGAAGTCGTTGTTCTTCAGGAATTTCATCTGTTCCCGGAAGTGCGATTCCAAAAGGACTGCATCGTTATCGGGTACATCGCCGATCATATGATACATCAGGACCGGGATGCCCTGCTTAGGCACGGCCATTTCTACCTGCCGTTGCTGTGCCTTGTCCGCCTTGGCCGTATCGCCGCCTTGCGTCCCCGGCGTGCAGCCGGCCAGCATAAAGCAGCACAAGATGGCCAGGCAGGCCCATTTCCATATACGCAAATTGTACAGCCCCTCTCGTTAAGATTCTTCGCTGTCCCGCAAGGTCACAACGGGCAGCTCGTCGTAATGGCCGGCCATGAACAGGCGGATGTACCGTTCAGCGTTATCGCGGACAGCCTTGTCGGCTTCGACGGAATGGAAGCAAACGCTGGGCGTGAGCAGGAATTCCGGCCGGGCAATCATTTTGAGCAGCATCGGACTCGGATGTTCCATAGACAATACGTCCAAAGCGGCACTGCGGATGTGGCCATCGTCAACAGCATGATAAAGAGCCGCTTCGTCTGCCAAACCGCCGCGGCAGCAGTTGACGAACATAGACCCTTCCTTCATTTCCTCGAACTGTTCGTCCTGGAATATGTAGCGTGTCGTTTCATTGAGCGGCATGTGAAGTGATACGACGTCGCTGGTCTGAAGAAGCTTGTCAAAGTCGACGGGACGGACACTGCGCTCCATCATGACTTTTTCACTGACAAAGGGATCATAAGCCTGGATTTTGCATCCAAAAGCCTGGAGACGGGCGGCGACGGCACGGCCGACATGGCCAAATCCGACGAGGCCGATGAGATTGCTGCTGACACGGTGGAGCGGCCAGGGAACGGACCCGTATTCCCAACGGCTGTTGGTACGGATATCGCTCTGGTATTCCGGCAGCTGGCGAATGAGGGCCAGAATCATGGCACACGTATGATCGGCAATGTCATCGACACAGTACGACGTATTGTTGATGACCATGACGCCCTTTTCACGGGCAGCCTCCAAATCGACATTATCCGACCGCGTCGCTAAGACGATAATCAATTTCAAATCATCTAATTCTTTCAGAAGGGAAGCCGTAATCGGTTCGGACTTACAGATGATAATATCTGCATCTTCGAGCCTGTCGGCCATTTCTTCTTCATCTCCGGGAGGACAATATTCAACGCGCGCTACATCGCGCAGTCTCTCTCCAAAATCATCTTCATCCTGACGTCCTGTCAAAACACTTATGTGATACATTATCACTGCCCCTTTTCTATAAACAAAGATTTAGTCATAAAGATACACCTAATTATATACCATATAAAAGTCAATTATCAAGTCCTTACGCCGTCCTTGACGGAGTTGTAAAAACTCTGCTATAATAGTTTCGTTATGGAAAGGTGTCCGAGTGGTTTAAGGAGCTAGTCTTGAAAACTAGTGATGCGGCAACGCACCGTGGGTTCGAATCCCACCCTTTCCGCCAGTTTCTAAAAGGGCACTGTCGCACGAAGGCTTCTACCATCATGCGAGGGCCCTTTTTCTTTAATGTTTGAGGTTTTAAATTTAAAAGCATCCACATCAAATATCAAACTTTCAACTTCAAACTCAAAAAAGGGCTTGTCGTCGTGCGATAAGCCCTTTTTTGAGTTATTAGCCATTAGCTGTTAGCAAGGGCCCCAATCGGGGCCCTTTTATGATTTACCATCTGTAGGGGCTTGCACGTGGCAAGCCCGATTCAGGATATGTGCAAGGACGCTTCCCACCTACTTTTTATGGAAAAAGTGAGGCGAATCGCCCCATTGTCCCAGGCCGATGGTGTCGCCTACGGAGGCGACGCGGGCGCTGATACAGTTCTTGCACTGGTCCGGTACTTCATCGACACAGGGTTTGTTATCGTACAAGAGGTACTGCGGCCGGTATTTGGGTACCGTGACGATGGGCATGAGGACGTTGGCCCCGGCTTTGAGTCCCAGTTCCCGTCCCAAAGGATGGAGAGCCTGAAGGGCCGTCGTAGCCGCGATGTTGACGTCGGGCAGGAAGAGACGCGTGACGGCAATCATCTTGAGGCCCAATTCCAGGCGGCGCTTCTTTTCTTCGGCACTGTCCATGCCGTCGGCCAGGACCTGCTTGCCAACAGGCGTATTGTGGTGGACGACGTACGGACCCATGCCGATCATGTCGATGTCCATGTCCCGATAAAAGAGGATGTCATCGGCCAAATCGCCCAAGGTCTGTCCGGGCAAGCCGATCATGTCCCCGGTCCCTACTTGATAGCCAATGCGGCGCAGGCTGTCCAGGCAATCCTTACGGACTTGCCAGCGGTGATGGCCGTCCTGAGGATGGAGTGTCGCGTAGAGGTCGGGATTGCTCGTTTCGATGCGCAAGAGATAGCGGTGAGCACCGGCGTCGAACCAGCGACGGTACGTTTCTTCCGTCTGTTCGCCGACGCAGAGAGTCAAGCCCAGTTCGCCGTGACTCAAGGCCTTGATGTCCCGGACAAGGCCTTCGACGTAGTCGATGAAGGCTTCGTCCTGCCGCTCGCCGGACTGGAGGGTCAGGGAACCATAGCGATTCTTCCAAGCCCAGCGGGCCATGGCCAGGATATCGTCGCGCGGCGTATCGAAGCGTTCCACTTCGTCGTTGCTCTTGCGGATACCGCAGTATTTGCAGTCTTTGATGCAATAATTGGAAAATTCGATAAGGCCCCGGTAATAAACGACGCAGCCCACGTTGGCAGCTTTGACGGCATAAGCCGCATCATAGAGCGCCTGGAGTTCATCAGGATCGGTAATCGAGAGAAGCGCGATCAAATCGTCGCGGGTTTTCGGTTGTGAAATAGTCATAGACGAAACTCCTTTCAGGCCGCCTTATTCGTTGGCCCAATGGATTTTTTCAAAGAACAAGAAAATGAGGCTCATGACCATAGCGACGACCGTAGCCAGGCCCATGCCTTTAAGCTGTACCGGACCGAGGACAATCGTTGCCCCGCTGAGGCCGGAAATCATGGTGACAGCCGTGAGGATGAGGTTCTTCGAGCGCGTATAATCGACTTTCTTTTCGACAAGCATGCGCAGGCCCGAAGCGGCGATGAAGCCGAACAGGAGGATGCAGACACCGCCCATGACCGGCGTCGGGATGGCGTGGATGAGGGCTGCGATCTTGCCGACGAAGGAGAAGAGGATGGCAAAGACAGCAGCGCCGCCGATTACCCACGTACTGTATACGCCGGTAATGGCCATGACGCCCATGTTTTCACCATACGTCGTATTCGGTGTCGAACCGACCAGGCCGGACAGGACGTTGGACAAGCCGTCGGCAAAGAGGGACCGGTGCAGGCCCGGGTCCTTGATGAGGTCGCGGCCAACGATATCGCTGGTGACGAAAAGGTGTCCCAAGTGTTCGGCCAAGACGACGAACAGGGCCGGCATGATCATCATGATGGCGCTAAAGTTGAATTCCGGCTTATAGAAGGTCGGGAAAGCAAACCAAGGCATTTCCTGGACATGGGTCCAATCGACGACGCCCATGAAGAAGGACAAGATATAGCCAGCAATGACGCCGATGAGGATGGGGATGATACCGATGAAGCCCCGGCCGAGAACAGTAGCCAGGATGGTGACGACCAAAGTGAATGTCGAGATGATCATAGCCGTTTCATTGGACATGCCCTGGACTTCGCCCATATACCCGGACATATTCATGGCCAGCGGCGCCAGTTCCAAGCCGATGATGGCGACGATAGAACCCATGGCAGCCGGCGGGAAGAGGACGTCGATCCACTTCGTGCCGACCTTGTCGACAATCGCCGCCAGTATCATAAAGGACAGGCCGAAGACGATAAAGCCCCCTTGGGCATCGCCATAGGACATGCCCGGCGTCGAGCAGACGGCCAGGACCGGTGAAATGAAGGCAAAACTCGATCCGAGGTAAGCCGGCAGTCTCCATTTACAAATAGTCAAGTAAATAAGCGTGCCGACACCGTTCATGAACAGGGCCGTCGCCGGGTCGACGTGGAGCAGGAACGGTACCAGTACAGTCGAGCCGAACATAGCAAAGAGATGCTGTAAACTCAGAGGAATCGTCGGCAGAATAGGCAGCCGTTCTTCCACATGTATAATTTTTCGTTGTTCCATAAAATCAAAAGCCTCCTAAATTCAATGCCCCATAAAGGGCAGCCGCAAAGCCTGCCGGGCCTGTTGGGCACTCATATCCTGCGCTTTCGCCGCGTCGATATAATTATCATAGCTGACGCGCAACAAGAGCGCCGCAGAAATCAGGTTCAAAATAAGGGATGAACCGCCGTAACTGATGAAGGGCAGCGGGACGCCGACGACGGGAAATAAGTCTGTGACCATAGCCATGTTGACCAGGCCCTGGCCGCCGAGGGAAAAAGTAATCCCCATGGCCATGAACATGCCAAAGCGGTCCTGGCAGGAGCCTGCCGCCTGGACGCCGAAATAAATCAAGGCAAAAAACAAGAATAAAACCAGGATACCTCCCAAAAGGCCCCATTCCTGGCAAAGGATGGCATAGGCAAAGTCCGTATGGGCTTCGGGCAGGTAACTGAACTTGCTGATGCCCGTCCCCATGCCCTGGCCCCAGACGCCGCCGGACCCGATGGCGATGAGGCTCTGGGTTATCTGATAGCCGATGGTTTTCTTATAGTCTTCAGGATATATCCAGGCCCGGATGCGGTCTTTCTGGTAATCATGTCCAAAGAAATAGAAGGCCGTGCCGATGACGATGGCGCCTACCAGAATGGACAAGAATATTTTCTTATACGACCAGTGCCGGTCATAGAGGGGGATGCCGCTGCAAAAGAGCATGAACGCCGGCGGCATGACAAGGACGATAGCTGTGCCAGCATCAGGCTGGACCAAAATGACAGCGGCCAGGAACAGAGATGGCAAGAGACAGAGCAGGCCATAGCTCTTGAAGAGCTTTTCCTTTTTTAACAGCACCGGCGCCAAGGGCTCGATGCGCCACCTTTCGGTGAACCCTTCGACGACAGCCTGAAGGTCACCGTGACATTCCCAAAAGAAAGTCAGCGCCGCAGCCGTGCAGATGATGGCTGCCAGTTTGGCGAATTCCGACGGCTGGAAAGAGATGACACCATAGCCCAGCCAGCGCTGGGCACCGTTGACGGTGATACCGATGGCCTTGACGGCAAAGAGCAGTAAGGCACTGAGCAGGACCAGCCTGCCGCACCAGCGCCGCAGCCGCTGATACCCCAGTTTCCAGATACCGGCAGCAGCTATCAGGCCTAGACTTAGGAAATCGATTTGCTTAAACAGATAACCGTAAACCGTGCTTCCCCCATCGAGGACAAAAGTCGAACTGAGGATATTTTCCATGCCGATGACGATGAGGCACGAAAAAATCCCAATCAGCCAGAGGACGTTAGTCCTCCGGCGCCGGGTCCGGACGGTCAGTCTGGGTTTTAACATGGGCAATCACTTCCTTGGGACGCGTAGCGACACAATGGAAAATGGGCTGTCCCTTGGCGCTGAACTTCGCTTCATATTCCGTCATGGCTTCATTCAAAATCGGACTGTTATGCAAATCATAAGTTACTTCCGATAAGGGCCAGCCACATTCCCGAAACTCGTCGAGGGTGAAGTCGAAGAGGCCGGCATTATCAGACTTGAAGTAAATCTTTCCGCCTTCCCGGAGGAGCCGTGCGTAGCGGTCGAGAAAACCGCGGTACGTCAGGCGCCGTTTGGCATGGCGCTTCTTAGGCCAAGGATCGCAGAAGTTGATGAAGAATCGGTCCACTTCCTCAAGGGCAAAAATATCTTCCAGACGGGCTACGTCAAAGCGCAGGAGCTGGACATTATCCACTTCGGCAGCAGCACACTTCTTGCCGGCATAATAGAGGACGCCGACTTGGATCTCGATGCCGATAAAATTGACATCCTTGTGGATCTGGGCCATTTGGGAAATGAAATTTCCCTTCCCCGTCCCCAGTTCGACCCACAGCGGCGCATCAGGATTCTTAAATAGGGACCGCCATTTCCCCTTATAGCTTTCACAGCTTTCCAAATGGAGAAAATCACTATAATCCTTGATAGCCTCGTCAATCCACGGTTTTCTTCGTAAACGCATTGTACCTCCTATGTAAAAAAAATCACTCATCGTACAAGAACCCTTCAGACCTGCTGTACAAGCCGAAGGGTTCCATGCTAACTTTTTCAGACTTATTTAATTATAAAAAATGTCGGCGCCGGTGTCAATCTTTTAATAGCTGCCAGCCATCAATGGCCGTAATGCCCAGGCCCGGTGCGTCCGGTACGACGAGGTGGTCTTTGTCATAGGTGATGCCGCCCTGGATGGGGTCGGCAGCCATGAGGTCAGCTGCGTCGAGGTCGTTCTTGGTGATGACGGCCTTGCCGGCAGACAGGGCCGCCGCGGCGGTAATGCCGACTTTGCTTTCCAGCATACATCCCATCATGCAGGCGACGCCGGCGGCGTCGGCCATGGCGGCAATCTGGGCGGCCGGGGCCAGGCCGCCGGCTTTCATGAGTTTGATGTTGATGAGGTCACAGGCCCGCATGGCCAGGAGGCGGAAGACGTCGTGTGGGCTGAAGGCCGCTTCGTCGGCCATGATATCCGTCGCCACTTGGTCCGTAACCTGTTTCAAGCCGTCGAAATCGGCGGCTGCCACAGGCTGTTCAACCAGTTCGATAGCGAGGCCGGCATCTTCCATGCGGCCGATGAGGCGGATGGCTTCTTTCGGCTTCCAGCCCTGGTTAGCATCGAGGCGGATAGTAATATCCGGTCCGACGGCCTGGCGGATGGCGGCGACACGCTGGAAGTCGATAGCCGGGTCGATGCCGACTTTCAGCTTCAAGTGGCTGTAGCCACGGGCCACAGCCTGGCGCGCATCGGATGCCATCGTAGCCGGGTCATTGATGCTGATAGTGAGGTCCGATGCGATGCGCCCTTTACGGCCGCCGAAGAAGCGGTACAGCGGCAGGCCGTAGTGCTGGCCGAAGAGGTCGTGGACAGCCATGTCCAAAGCGGCCTTGGCCGACGTGTTATGGACCATAGATTGATGAATCGTGTCGAGAATATCTTCGCGGTCATCGATATCCCGGCCGATGAGTTTAGGCCCGATGGTCTGCCTGATAGCGGCGGCCACTGATTCGTGGCTGTCGCCGGTGATGACGACGGTCGCCGGCGCGTTGCCATAGCCCGTGCAACCGTCGTCGGTATGGACCTGGACAACCAGGTCTTCTGCGACGTCGACGCGGCGCAGGGCCGTGATGAACGGCGTCTTTAAGGGAATGGCGATCTTCCCAATTTCAATAGCTGTGATTTTCATACTCTTTCCTACGGTAAAATATCTAAAATCTCTTCGACTGAATCGACGATGTGGCGGACGTGTTCCTTTTGGAACATAGCCTTGGCCGCCGGCCCGTCGATGCCGGTCAAAGTCCCGATCATGACAGCCCCCATGGCCCGGGCGCACCAGACGTCGGCCAGGGAATCACCGACAATATAGTAAAGGCCCTTCTTAAAATCATCGGGATGGCTGACATAGTCAAGATAATGTTTCTTATTCTTGCCGAAAGCTCCCAAATAATAGGCAAAAGGATTCGGCTTGTCCAGGGACATGTGCAGCATGGCTTCGGCTTCTTCCACGTCACTGTACGTCGCGACGTAATGTTCGTCGAATTCATCAAGCCAGCCATAAGTCCGGAAAGGGATTTCCATTTCCATCTTCGACCGGCCCGTAGCGATGGCAATCTGATACCCCCGCTTCTTCAATTCTCGGAACATATTGCGGATGCCGTCAATCGTCCCCAGCGGTTCTTCCCGCGTCAAAAAGCCCGGTTTCCCCGGCGCGTAAGGCTTCTTGCCATACGTCTGTTCATAGAGGTCGTCGCCGAAATACCAGTCCTGGAAGGCCTCAAATTCCAACTGCCACAAAGGCGAATTGAGGGGCGTCCACTGCTTGGAACCGGGTCCCAAAGACGACTGGACGGCATCGGTCAGATACGTAAAAACTTCGTCCTTACCGGCCCGTTCGGGGATGACATTGCTCAGGCGGCGATAGACGTCATCTGCCGTCGGGATGGCGTAGCCCCGCAGGAGTGAACCTAGGTACTGGATATCGTCGATGGTTTCCAGGCCCCCTTCCAGGGCGCCGTGATCGGCGACATACTTTTCCAGCATGAGCCACAAGATGACGACGATATGGGCATGGACCATGTCCCAGTTGCTGTTGACGCCATGTTTCTTGAGCCACAGCAAGATATCGTCGTTTTTCCAGAAGCGGGCCCGCAAGGCATCGATGGTATCGTCATCGAGGTCGGCCGTGATCCGTTCCGGTTTGAGGTGCATGTAGTGCGGGCTGTAATACCATTCCCAGACGACCAGAGCCGATACATCGAAATAGCGTTTTTCGCTGAGCAAGACGCCATCGACATCAAAAATCACTTTTTTCATGCGCCTTCCCCTTCTTCCCTAAAATGTCTTATCCAAATGGCCGACAGTCTTCTTATTGCCTTTGACGTGGGACCGTTCTTCCAGGACCTTCATGACGTCGTTGACGGTAACACCCGTGTCTTCCCAAAGGACGGACAGATGATACAAGAGGTCTGCCGATTCCTTGCAGACTTCCAGGCGCAGGTTGTCAGCAGCTTCCGACGTGTCCTTGACGACGGAGTCGGCGTTCTTGGCAGCAATGATGACTTCCGACGATTCTTCACCGATTTTCTTGCAAATCTTGTCGATACCTGTCTGCAAGAGGTAAGCCGTGTAAGATTTTTCCGTCGGATGGATGCGTTTTTCCTTGATTTCTTCGCGTAAGTCCGACAGCATGGACAAGTTGCCCGTATAGGTCTTTTCCCATTCCGTCATGGACCGGAAGAAACACGATTTATGGCCTGTATGGCAGGCGGCGCCGACCTGGTCGACAGTCAGGAGGATCGTATCGGCATCGCAGTCGACAGCGATGGAACGGACGTGTTGGAAATGGCCCGACGTTTCGCCTTTATGCCATAATTCCTGGCGGCTGCGGCTGTAATACCAAGCATCGCCGCTTTCGACGGTGCGCTTCAAGGCTTCGGCGTTCATATAAGCTACCATGAGGACCTTACCGCTGCACCCTTCCTGGACGACGGCCGGTACGAGGCCCTTTTCATCAAATTTAATGTCTTTCATCGATACACTTTCCATTTATTCTTCTGCCCCTCTCATGGGAATTCCCTGTCCTTGTAAATAGGTCTTCAAATCGGGGATGTCGATCTGGCCAAAGTGGAAGACCGAAGCGGCCAAGGCGGCATCGACGCCAACATCGAAGACATCTTTGAAATCCTGCATCGTGCCGGCACCGCCGGAAGCGATGATGGGCACAGGCAGTTCCGTCGCCAGACGGCGGTTCAGTTCCAAGTCGAAGCCGGCCTTTTCGCCGTCAGCGTCCATGGAATTCATGCAGATTTCGCCGGCCCCCAGGGCGACGCCCTGTTTGGCCCAGGCGATAGCGTCGATGCCCGTATTCTTGCGGCCCCCTTCGACGTAGACCTGCCAGCTGCCGTGGTTGTCGCGCTTGGCGTCGATAGACAGGACGACACATTGACTGCCGAAACGCTGGGCCGCTTCGCGTATCAGTTCGGGGCGGCGGACGGCAGCCGAATTGACCGATACCTTATCGGCACCAGCCCGCAGGACCTGATGGAAGTCGTCGATGCTGCTGATGCCGCCACCAATGGTAAAAGGAATGGTAATGGCTTCGGCTACGGCGCGGACGACGTCGATGAAGATATGGCGCTTTTCATGGGTCGCCGTAATGTCATAAAAGACGAGTTCGTCGGCGAGCTGATCCGAATAGAATTTCCCCAGTTTGACAGGATCGTCGACGTCCTGGATATGTTTAAACTGCTTGCCTTTGACGACGCGGCCATTGCGGACGTCCAGGCACGGTACAATACGTTTTGCCAACATCTTACATTCCCCCTAAGGCGCGGATTTCGGCTATGGTGATTTTCCCCTCGTAGAGTGCCTTGCCGGTAATAGCCCCGTAGACGCCCATGGCCTGTAATTTCTTCAGATCAGCGATGCTGCTCATGCCGCCGGAAGCGATGAGGCGGATAAAAGGCAGCTGCTGGAGCTGGCTGAGCATTTCAAAGTTCGGCCCTGTCAACATGCCGTCGCGGCTGATGTCCGTATAGACCAGGGTATTGATGCCGATGTCAAGCATGGACTGGGCAAAGGGCAGGACCTTCTTGTCACTGCCGTCGACCCAGCCGCGGGTGGCGACAACGTCGCCTTTGGCATCAATAGAAACGGCCAGGGACGAACCGTATTTCTTGGCCATAGCCGTGATGAATTCCGGGTCTTCGACGGCTTTCGACCCGATGATGACGCGGTTGACACCGGCTTCTAAATACGTTTCGATAGCTTCTTGGCTGCGGATGCCGCCGCCTACTTCGACGGGGATGTCGACGGCTTCACAAATGTCGCCGATAAGGGAGGCATTGGTCAATGTTCCTGAAAAGGCACCGTCCAAATCGACGACGTGGAGGAACATGGCCCCTTCTTCGCACCATTTTACGGCGGCGTCCACAGGATTTTCAAAATACGTCGTGCTGTCGTCTTTCACGCCTTGGCGCAGGCGGACAGCATGGCCGTTCTGAATATCGATAGCAGGAAATACGATCATAGTCTCACCCTTTCTTCATGACGTAATCAACGACGTTCTGCAAAAGCTGTTCGCCGACGCGGCCGCTCTTTTCCGGATGGAATTGGAAACCCAGAACATTGTCTTTGCCGCAGACAGCCGGAACGGGCTGGCCGTAGTCAGCCGTAGCAATGACATCGGGCGTATCGACAGGCGATTTATGATAGGAATGAACGAAATAGACGTAAGGATGAGCAGGCAAGCCTTTCTGGAGCCAGTGTTCTTGGCGGAATTCCAATTCATTCCATCCCATGTGGGGCACTTTCAGTTTCGTGTGGAAAGGCACGATGTCACCGGGCAGAAAGCCCAGGCAGTCATACGTACCGCCTTCATAGCTTTTTTCAAAAAGGGCCTGCATGCCCAGGCAGACGCCCATGAAAAATTTTCCGCTTTGGACCTGTTCCTGAAGGAGCGGGATGAGGTCGAATTTCTGTAAATTTCCCATAGCATCGCGAATGGCACCGACGCCGGGCAGTTCGACCATGTCGGCATCGCGGATGACCGCCGGGTCGCGGGTAATGACCGCTTCGATGCCCAGGCGTTTCCAAGCATTGTATACGTTGGCCAGGTTGCCAACTTCATAATCGATAATTGCAATCTTCATCATAACACCCCTTTTGTCGACAAGACACTCGTTTCATCGCCTTCGATACGGACGGCTTCTTTCAAGGCATGGCCTAGTCCTTTGAACACCGATTCGACGATGTGGTGGGCATTTTCACCGTAGAGATTGGTGACGTGCAGATTCATGCGGCCGTGGACAGACAGGGCATAGAGGAATTCCTTGAGCATTTCCGTTTCAAAAGAACCAATGCGTTCAACAGCAAGCTTCACGTCATACACTAAGTAAGGCCGGCCGCTGAGGTCGATGACGATGCGTGTCAACGCTTCATCCATCGGGCAATAGAACATACCATAACGGTTGATGCCCTTTTTATCTCCCAACGCCTTGGTGAGCGCATCGCCAAAGACAATGGCTAAGTCTTCTATGGTATGATGCGTATCGACGTCGAGGTCGCCGTGGACATGAAGGGTAATATCCATGCCGCTATGGCAGGCCAGGAGGTTCATCATGTGGTCGAAAAAGCCGATGCCCGTCGTGCCGCCGAAGGTACCGGAACCGTCGATGTTGAGGGAGACGGCAATCTGCGTCTCTGCCGTTTCCCGTTCGATCTGGGCACTACGCATATTTCTTCGCCTCCTCGGTCATGACGGCGACGACCTTGCGGACGACATCGTCAGTGGTGATAGTAATGCGCAGGCAGTTCTTGAGGTCTGCTGCCTTGTAGGAGCGGACGCAGATGTCAGCATCGTGCAGGGCTTTGACCATAGCCGAACCGTCGGGGACGCGGACCAGGACAAAGTTCGTCGAGCTGGGATAGACCGTAAGGCCGGGCACATCCTTCAAGGCGTCCATGAAATACTGACGGGCTGCCAACGTCGGAGGAATGTTGTGGGCCAGGATATCATCGGCATAGTCCATAGCGGCCAAGGCAGCATTCTGAGACAGGATATTCATATTATAGACGAGCTTGGTCAGGCCCAACGCGTCGATGACTTCCTTCTGGGCTACGCCGTAACCGACACGGCAGCCGGCCAGGCCGAAAGCCTTGGACAAGGTGCGGATGACGATGAGGTTGTCATACTGCGAGAGTTTGGTAATGATGCTCGGCGCGCCGGCGAATTCCAGGTACGCTTCATCGATGACGACGATATTGTCGGCAGCCTGAACCAGGCGTTCGACGTAATCCAAGGGCAGCAGCTCGCCTGTCGGATTGTTTGGGTTGCAGAGGACCGTCACTTTCGGCTGGACTTCCTTCACTTTGGCCAAGAGGCCGTCGCGATCGCGGCGATACCCGTCCAAGTCGGATACGGTGACGACTTTGGCGCCGAGGACTTCGGCGTCGATGCCGTAGATGTCGAAAGTCGGCGTATGGGTCAGGAGGGTATCACCGGGATTGAGGAAGGTGTTCATAATGAGGCTGATAATTTCATCGCCGCCATTACCGACGAGGACTTCCTGCGGCTGGCAGCCGACGTATTTAGCCAGAGCGGCCCGCAGTTCTTCGGCAAAGGGGGCGGGATAGTGGTACGACGGCGTCTTGCTCAGGCGTTCCAGGAAATCGGCCTTAACTTTGGGGAAATCAAAGATGTTATACGGACTTTCATTGGCATTGATGACAGTATGCTCTTTGATTTCCGGGACGACATAAGGTTCAAAGGAACGGATTGTATTGCGGAGCCAATTATTATTCATCGATTCTCCTCCTTACTGCCAGGCCGTGTGCCTGCAATCCTTCGACATTGGCGAAGCGCATGACCTTGTCGGCAACGGCGCCGAAGGCTTCCTTATTGTATTCCAAAAGGCTGCTGCGCTTGACGAAATCATAGACGCCGAGAGGCGACGAGAATGCGGCTGTTCCCATGGTCGGAAGGGTATGATTCGGTCCGGCGAAGTAATCCCCCAAAGGTTCCGTCGTATAGGGACCCATGAAGATGGCCCCGGCATTGACAATCTTTTTAGCCCACGTTTCGGCGTCGCTGAAGGCGATTTCCAAGTGTTCCGGTGCGATGAGGTTCATAATATCCACGGCCTGGTCCTTATCCTTGACAATGAAGAACTTAGCGTGCTTTTCAATGGATTCAGCAGCGATGTCCTTGCGCGGCAGTTCTTCCAGCTGGCGCCGGACTTCGGCTTCGACTTCGCTGGCAAAGGTGGCGCTGGGCGTGACCAGGAAGACCGCAGCCCGGCGGTCGTGTTCGGCCTGGGCCAGGAGGTCCGCAGCGACCCATACCGGGTTGGCATCGTGGTCGGCCAGGACGCCGACTTCACTGGGACCGGCAATCATGTCAATGCCGACGGTGCCGAAGACCAGGCGCTTAGCCATGGCCACGTAAGCATTGCCGGGACCGACGATCTTAAAGACTGGCGGAATGCTTTCCGTACCATAAGCAGCCGCGGCAATGCCCTGGGCACCGCCGACTTTATAGATTTCCGTAGCGCCGGCGACATGAGCTGCGGCCAAGATGTAAGGATTGACCGACCCATCTTTGGCAGGCGGCGTAAAAACGGCGATGGACGGGACGCCGGCGACATGAGCCGGAATGGTGTCCATGAGGACCGTCGACGGATAGGCCGCCGTACCGCCGGGGACGTAGACGCCGACGCGCTGGATAGGCGTGAACTTGGCTCCCAGGCGGACGCCGGGACGGAACGTATCGATCCAGGTCTTTTCGACCTGCCGTTCATGATAAGCCCGGATATTGGCAGCTGCTTCTTCCAGGATAGCCATGAAATCAGGACCGACGATGTCGACGGCATGGTCGATTTCTTCCGGCGAAACAAGGAAACTATCGAGGTCGACGCCATCGAAGCGTTTCGTATATTCTCGGACAGCGGCGTCCCCGCGCTGTTCAATATCGGCCAGGATCGCTTCGACAGCCTTGCGGATGCCTTCACTTTCTGCCTGGTCCCGTTTAGTAATGCGGCGAATGTCGCGTAAGGTCAACCCTTCACTGGGTACATCTATCCATTCCACTTTAACTCCCCCTTAGTTATGCCTTCATGCTGTGTTCACGGATGACTTCCATGAGCTGCTGGATTTCGTTATATTTCATCTTAAAAGAAACGGGATTGCAAATCATGCGGGCACTGAAATCCATGAAGTATTTCAGGACTTCCAGGCCGTTGGCCTTCAAGGTGTTGCCCGTTTCGACGATATCGACGATAACATCGGACAAGCCGACAAGCGGCGCCAGTTCGACAGACCCGTTGAGCTTGATGATGTCGACGCTATGATGATTGGCCTCGAAATAGCTGCGGGCAATACGCGGATATTTCGTGCCGATAGTAATGCGCTTGGTCATGTCGACCTTCTTACCGGCGATGCCGGCGACGGCCATGCGGCAGCGTCCAATGCCCAAGTCCATGACTTCGTAGACGTCGGCACCCGGCGCTTCTTCGATGAGGACGTCCTTGCCGACGATACCGACGTCAGCAGCGCCGCGTTCGACGTAGACAGCGACGTCGGGCGACTTGACCAAGGTCACTTTGAGCTGGCCCTTGGCGTCTTCAAAGATGAGCTTGCGGCTTTCTTCGGAATATGTCGGGAAATCATAGCCGCTTTCGACTAAATACTTCATGACTACTTTATGAATACGGCCCTTGGCCAGTGCAATATGAATCGCCATGTTACAACCTCCCCATGAGTGCTTCCAATTCTTCGGCCGTCATGGCCTTACCGTCCTTATAGTACGAGCCGTTGCGATAGATAGCATGAATACTGTAATCGCCGCTGTCGATGAAGGACGAATCGGGATAGGCGGCGACGCGGAAGCCGCGATTACGCCAGTTCATGAGGTCCCGGACCAAGATCTGGTCGCCTGCCGTATAGGATACGGCCATTTGGAACGACGGTTCCGCATCTTCTAACAGGCCGGCATCGTTCATGTATTCATATAATAAATTGATATTCATGCCGAAGCCGCAGGCCGGACGGTCGACGCCGAAGCGCGATGACAACTGGTCATAGCGGCCGCCGTCGATGATGTCGTACAGGGCGCCGTCGACGTAGACTTTGAAGACCGTATCCGTATAATAACCCAGCCGGCTGGCAAAGCCGAAGTCTAGCTGAACCTTGTCAGCATAACCCGTATAAAGGATATAGTCATAAACCCGTTCCAACCGCGACAAGGCGTTGAGCATCCCGCTATTGATGGAATAATCCCGAGCCTTGCTCAAGGTCTGGGCATAGGGCCCGAAGAGGACCGGCAGGGCTTCCAAGGCCTTGCGGGCATCGGATGAAATCGGCAGCGATGCGATGTAGGACTTGCAGGCCACGAGATTGCGTTCTGCCATATACCCCTTAAGGGTTTCCTTCTGGTCTTCCGAAATGGGAAGGCCGTCGAACAAAGCCTGTGTATAAGCAGCCGTACCGATGTCGATGCGGATGTTTTCGACGCCGACGGCTTTGAGGATCTCCGCTGCCGTGACGATGACTTCGCCGTCACATTCGGGACTGGAGTCGCCCAGGATTTCGATGCCCCCCTGCAGGAAATCCTTGCCATACGTCGAGCGGCCGTAATATTCGCGGAAGACCGTGCTGACGTAACCGAACTTGAGCAGCTGGTTCGACCGCGGGAACTCCCGGGCCGCCGTTTCAACGATAGGCAAGGTCACATCGGGCCGCAGGACCAAGACCCGTCCGTCTGTATCAATGGTCTTGACCATCTGCTGGCGGAGCTGCGGAAAGAAGTGCTGGTACACATCGTAATCTTCAAAACTCGGCGTTTCAATAATCTTACAGCCGTGGTTCATAATAACAGAAATTATTTTTCCCTGGATCCGGTCATAATTGCGCATTTCATCATGGTGGAGCATCTTCACTCCATCCAAGGTATTGTTGTTCATCCTATGACCTCCCTTTCTTTAGTTCTTTATCTTGGTAAAGCATTAAAATATCAGCTGTTGAATATTGTACCACAAAGTCCTAAAAATAAAAATACCTTTTTCTAACTTTTTACGCTTTTTCACTTTCATCGCCAGCACATTTTAATCGTTTTTTTACAGCCTTTTCAAATTTAGGCCTGGGAATCATGACCCGGTGGCCGCAGCCAGTGCAGCGGATGACGAAATCGACACCGATGCGCAGGACTTCCCATTCATTGCAGCCGCAAGGATGGGCCTTCTTCATCTGAACGATGTCACCTACATAATAACGAATAAAATCAGCCATCAAAATTCCTCCTTCAATAGACAATATTATAATATATGATTATATAGCCCCAAGGCCCCCTTCGCAAGGGAATGGGCCGCCGCGATTGACCTGCTATAGTGCCTGTGTTAAGATAACAGGTAATGAATTGAAGAGGAGGAATTGTTTTGAAATCATCGATGAGCCGGCAGAACCTGCGCCGGTCCTATCTCATCTGTTACATTATCGGCACAATCTGTACGGTCTGCGCCATCGCGCTCCTGGCCTGGGTGGCCATCTGCATCGCCTTGGAAAAAGAGCCGCTGGCGTCGGTCGCCTTTTTACCGGACATGCCGGTATTTGCCATCTTCATGGTCATCATCGCCATCGCGGCTATCAGCGTCGCTGCCTGGCAGTACGGGGCGACGTTTCACCAGCGCTATGAAGCACTCACAGGAAAGGAAGGGCCTGACAGGGTAAAGCATGAGAAAGAATGAATTTATGGACCTCTTGCGCTACTATTTCCGCAAGAGTGACAAAAATGACTTGAAAGGCATCATCGAAGACTGCGAAGAACAGTTCCGCCTCGGTGCCAAAGAAGGAAAGTCGGAAGAAGAAATCTGCTGCAAACTGGGACATCCCAAAAACATTTACCGCTACTATATCGGCGAACCCATCGTCCCGGAAGACAATCCGCGTATGCCTGGCGACGAATACGGAGCCTATGGCGATTTCGGTCCAGGCGTGGAAGACCGCGTCTTCTATGACCAGGACCAGAGCGATGAATACTACCGTCAGCAACAGCTAGCCCAGCAGCAACGCCGTTACGAACGGGAACAAGCCATGCGCCAGCGCTACGCCGCCGAAGCCGCCAAGACGGGCAAGGATTTCAACTGGAACGACGGCGACAGCCAGATGGGCCAGGCAGCGAAAGCCGTTGCCAGCCCCTTCCTGGACGTCTTAGGGACCCTCTTCGGCATCCTCAGCGGCTTCCTCTACCTGGCCTTGGCCATCGTCATCCTGGCTGCCATCGGCATTTCCTTCATCCCGGCCTACGCTTATACGGATCTCCTGCCCTTGCCGACGCTCTCCATGGTGACGCGGGTCCTCGTCGTCCTGACAGTCCTCTTCGCCGCCATGACGGCCAGCTCGGCCAGCTCAGCCTGCCACGCCGCAGCCCGCAGAAAGGGGGCGCAGTAAATGAAGCGCGTCTTCATCCTCCTCATCCTGACACTGGCCTGCGCCTTCGGCAGCTACACGTCCTTCATGAGCAACGATTACGGTCCGCTGAAGCATTGGATGGCTTATTATAAAGAATATAAAGAAATACAGGGAGCCTTGGACAAGGGCAATGCCAGCAAGGCCGAACTCCTGGCTAAATTAAAGGCGATGTACCCGGAAAAAGCCGACCAGATCGAAGCCCAGTTCAAGGCGAAATACGGCAACCTCAAGGATTCGGCTGAAGATGCCGGCGACACGGTCAAATCGAAGTGGGATTCCTATACCCGTGACGACAGCCCTAGCCGCAGCCGTTCCCAATCTCAGTCCCAGATCCATAACGGCCAGTCCTCTTCCCGAACAAGCCAAATCCAGAACAGCCGCAGCAGTCAGAACAGCAACCATGCCAACGACCGGGACCATAAGACAGACGGTCATGATAACAACCGGGCCCGTTAAATTTCCATACTAACAAATAATGATTATCCGTTGACATTAAGATTGAAAAGTGCTACAATGAAATCAACCCAAAGAGGTGCTAAAAAATAATTTTGAATATAACTTTTTGTCAAGGAGGAAATGAATTATGGAATTAAAAGGTTCGAAAACAGAAAAAAACTTACAGGCTGCCTTTGCAGGTGAATCTCAGGCCCGCAACAAATACACTTATTATGCCAGTGTAGCTAAAAAAGCAGGCTACGAACAGATCAAAGCCTTCTTCGAAGAAACGGCCAACAACGAAAAAGAACACGCTAAAATCTGGTTCAAGCTCCTCAACGGCGGCGAATTGCCGAACGACATCAACGCACTGAAAGACGCTGCTGCCGGCGAACATTACGAATGGACGGAAATGTATCCGACCTTTGCTAAAGAAGCCCGCGAAGAAGGCTTCGACAAAATCGCCTTCTTATTTGAAAAAGTTGCTGAAATCGAAAAACACCACGAAGAACGCTACCTCGCTCTCTTGGCTAACGTCGAAAAACAGGAAGTCTTCAAGAAATCCGAAAAGAAAACCTGGATTTGCCGCAACTGTGGTTTCATCGTAGAAGCTGTCGAAGCTCCGAAAGTCTGCCCGGTCTGTGCTCATCCCCAGTCCTTCTTCGAACTCCGCAACGTCAATTACTAAGCAGTGTTCGTGGTTAGCAATAGCCCCTGCTAAGGGCATGGCTAACGAGGTTTGATGTATGATGTTTGAGGCGATTGCTTTAAATTTAAAAACATCCCCATCAAACTTTCAACTTCAAACGCAAAAAGAGGCTGTCGCCAAGGCGACAGCCTCTTTTGCTATTCTTCTACGCGGAAACGATAACCGTTTCCCCAAACGGTTTCGATGGCTGTGAATTCGGGCTCGACTTCATTGAGCTTGTCCCGCAAGCGGTTGACGTGGACCGTCACCGTCGCCAGTTCGCCCAAGGCATCGAGACGCCATATCATCTCAAAGAGGTACTTCTTAGAGATGATATGATTGGGATGGCGGGCCAGGAACAAGAGCAGGTTGAATTCTTTCCCAGTCAGATTGATTTCCCTTTTCCCCCGGAAGACCTGGTGGCGCTTGATGAAAATGCGCAAGTCGCCGACTTGGATATCCGGCTTATTGTCATCGACATCCTGGAGACGTACCCCTAACAGTCTCTGATGGATTTCCAGATGGGCCTTCAAGCGAGCCATCATTTCCGACGGATTAAAAGGCTTGACGATATAATCGTCAGCGCCGAGTCCCAATCCTTTAATCTTATCGTCATCACTCCCCCGAGCGGTGATGAAAAGGATGGGGACATTGCTAATATCCCGCAGCTTGCGGCACAACAGAAAACCATCCGTGTCAGGCAGGCCGACGTCCAGCAGGACCGCTTCGATGGCTCCGCCATCAAAGATTTTCATGCCTTCCTTTCCCGTCATGGCTACGGATACTTCAAAGCCGTTGGCCTCGAGAAAATCCCGTTCGATAGCAGCAATCATACTGTCATCTTCAATAATCAAAACGTGCGCCATAACTATACCCCCTCGTTGTGCTTCCGGTCAGGCTATTTCCCCGTCTGCAATCTTCGGAAGCCGTAATCTAAAATGGTCGGTGCATCAGTCCAGCGGTTGTCGTCATTAAACAGGACTAAGACCAGCGTATGACCGTTGCGCGTTGCCGAAGCAACGAGACATTCGCCAGCAGCATTGGTAAAGCCGGTCTTGATACCGTTCGCGCCGGGATAACCGCTCGTCAGGAAATGGTTCGTCGTCGTGACGTGCTTCGGTGCCCGACCATCCATGTATTTTACATCATAGGATTTCAGTCCTACAATATACCGAAATTCAGGAAAGTTTTTCATCCCGTAAGCAGCCATCTTGGCCATGTCGATGGCCGTCGTGTGGTGATGGGCCGCCGTCAAACCATTGGGATTGACGAAATTCGTATGGGCAGCTCCCATTTTGACCGCTTCCTGGTTCATTTTTTCCGCATAGCCCGCGACAGACCCCCCCAAAGTCTGGGCGACGGCAACAGCGGCATCGTTCCCGGAAACGACCATCATACCCCGCAGGGCTTCGCGGATAGAAAGGGGATCGCCCGGTGTGATTCCCAAGCAGGAAGGTTCCGTATTGGCTGCTTCCCAGGAAATCTGCAAGGGCTGGTCCAGCTTATCCTTATATTGGTCCAAGGCCGTAATGAGGGTGACGATTTTCGTCGTGCTCGCCGGGTGGACCCATTTGGTCGGATAGACCTGATATAATACTTTACCTGTATCGACATCGATCATGCAGGCCGATTCAGCAATCGTCGGCGGCATATCGGCTTGAGCCGTCACCGTCATGGCGCTAATCAAAAAACCGACAGCAATGACCGTCGTCAGCATAATGCGCTTTAAAATAGAAAACATCCAAGGTCTCCTTCCTCATCTAACAAAATTATGAATTGCCAGGGAATACAAATTCTACAATAACTTATTAATTTATTATATTTTTAATCAAAACATCTGTCAATAAAAAGAGGCCGTCATCATGTGACAGCCTCTTTAGCCCTTAGCCGTTCGTAGGGGCCGTCCCAGCGGGCGGCCCGCCACGGACAGTCAGCCACATACCTAACCAACCTGATGGCATGTTTTGTTTACGACCTGCGGCCTGCGGACCGCGACCGGCGGGCGCCCCACGTGGGCGCCTCTACAAATTATTCCGGCTTCACTTCGGCCCGGAAGATTTCGTCGCCGATGGTCTTGACCCAGAAACCGATGAGGTTGCCATAGGTTTCGCGGTTCTTGTCTTCTTCGGCAGCTTTAATGATGTACGTCGTGAACTGGCGGGCCCAGGAATAGCCGAAACGGTCGAACTGAGCCTTGCGGTTGGCATCAGCAATCTGTTCGATGATGGGCAGGAAGATACCCTTCGTCACTTCTTTCAAGTGGTCCGTAATGGGATAGACATAGGCCATGCCCTTGGCATCTTTCTGCATGAAGACCAGGGCCAGCTTATCCGGGTCATGGCTTTCGTCGGCATAGTCGATATGATAAGCTTCCAAAGGCAGGCGTTCCTTATCTTCCTGGCTCAGGAGCTGATAAGCACCGTATTTGATGATTTCATAGAGGCGGTCATCGTAAGCGCTTTCTAATTCGATGATCTTTTCCCGCCATTCGCCCCAGGTCAGGGTAGCCCGGCAGGTATACGTCGTGAAAGACGGAGATCCCAAGGCATCCTGGACTTCTTTCGACGTGACCCGTTCCTTCGGGTCCGGAATGTGCCAGACCAGGAGCTTCTTGTCGCGGTCGATATAGAGGCACTTGCTTTCCATATGGATCTTGGCGTGACAGTGAGGGCACGTATAGAAGAATAAGTTTTCGTCGAAATGGACGCGTTCACTCATTTTCGCATCGGCCGTGTCGATGACATCCCACGTGTGGAAAACGCCGTATTCGTGACAAGCCGGGCACTGGACGGTGACGTCCAGGTCATGGGTTCCGTTTCTTTTGGCCATAGGTTACACTCCTTCCGCATTGCTGACCGGATACAAGGCCATGATCTGCGACGCAGCTTGTTCTATGTCGACGAGGCTGCGCTTCTTCAATTTCAAGAAAGGATGGATGATGGCTTCGATTTTCTTGACTTCTTCCGACAAAGCAATCGGGTCCGGTGCGTCATCGCGGCTCTGCAGCAAAGCCAAGGCAGGAGCGGCTTCTTCCATCATGGCCGCCTGTTCATTGCCAGCAGCGTCTCCCAAATGGCGGAGCCAGAAAAAGACAGCCCCTTTCGTGTAAGCTTCCTGTTCTTCCGGGCTCGTGCAGACCATGTCGATGCGGTCGAAACCGGTCCCATCGGTCAGGAGCAAAGGAACGACGGCAGCAGCAGCACGCTGCAGGGGATACCGTTTTTCTTCTGTACTCAGCGAAGCAAACGCGACGTGCTTCAAATGCTTTTCATCGGCCAAGTGGATGGCTTTCTTATAGGCCGACAACAATTCCCCTTCTTCACCGCGCTTGCCGCCTACCCAGTACGGCCCGACAGCATGGATGATGAAAGGGGCCTTCAATTTATAGCCTTTAGTCATGACGGCACTGCCGACGTGGCACATGCCGATGGTTCGGCACGAGGCGGAAAAAGACAAACCGCCTTTCTGATGAATCTTACTGCTGACGCTATTCGTTGGCAAGAGCGTCGAGCTGGCAGAATATACGATTCCGTCGGCTTTCCACTCCGATAAATCACCTAATACTACACGAAACTGCATCGTAGTCACACCCTTTCCAAATGGATACTCTGGTCTTATTATACCATTACTTGACAAAGGTATTAATAGCTTTCTTGAGATTTTCTACGGCGTCTGCGTCGTGTTCGCAAATCGCATCGACGATGCAGTGGTCGATATGGTCTTTGAGGATAACCCGGCTCACACCGGCAACAGCTGAATGGACGGCGGCCAGCTGAACCAGGACGTCGCTGCAGTCGCGGCCGTCTTCGATCATGCGCTTAATGGCTTCGACGTGGCCTGTAATACGCGACAAGCGGTTGAGGACGCGTTTTGTTTCTGTATGATGGTAGGCATGGTGCAGGGCCCGGGCTGTCCTATGGTCCGGCTGTTCCTCGTCATCATAGACAAAATCGCTTTCGTCAGCAGTCTTGACGACTTTGATGAAATAGAACTGCTCCGTATCCATGGCGATGACGACGGAAAAACCGGCGCTGATCAACTTCTCTTCCAAGACGTCGACCGGAGGCAATACGGGCTGGCCGCCGTGGATGGCGTTGACGGCCTTGCGGGGCATATCGTGCATGATGAGCAGCATCCCCCCCGGCACCAGGGCCTCATAGAGGCGGCGGATGACGTCGCGGCTGTGTTCGGCAATGTGGGGATAGAAATTGAGACAGCAGACGACATCATAATGTTTTTTGAGGAAAGCGTATTTCAAGACATCCCCTGTCGTAAAGGTAACATTGGCCAGGTAGGAAAATTTTTCCTTAGCCACATCGATCATCTGCTGGGAATAGTCAAAGCCTTCCACACGACCTTCATCACCAGTGGCTGCTGACAAATACGGCAAGAGCACGCCTGTCCCGCAGCCGGCATCGAGGATATCCGAACCGGGCCGGATTCCAGCCAGCGTCATGAAAGACGATAGGATGCTGGCATCGGCCTTGCGGTCGCGATCCCAGTTCCTGGCATAATTTTCAAAGAATACATGTTCTTTATCCATAGGGATTCCCCTTTTTCGAGTCTATAGTAAGCAAGTAGTTCGTGCCCCTAAGAAACACGAAAAAAGCCTGTCGCTCATGCAACAGGCTCTTTGGCTTGGTGCGGTTGGGGGGACTTGAACCCCCATGAACTTTCGTTCACTACCCCCTCAAAGTAGCGCGTCTGCCATTCCGCCACAACCGCATATAAAATTGTAAAAAAAGAATATGGCGACCCCGATCAGATTTGAACTGACGATCTTCGCCGTGACAGGGCGACATGTTAAACCGCTACACCACGGGGCCGTTTCTATTCAGCGCTCCTCTCTTGAGAAGCTATGGTGCGGTTGGGGGGACTTGAACCCCCATGAGCTTTCGCTCACTACCCCCTCAAAGTAGCGCGTCTGCCATTCCGCCACAACCGCATGATAGGTAATTGATGTTGGTGCTCAGGGACGGAATTGAACCGCCGACACGGGGATTTTCAGTCCCCTGCTCTACCGACTGAGCTACCTGAGCAATTGGCGACCCCGATCAGATTTGAACTGACGATCTTCGCCGTGACAGGGCGACATGTTAAACCGCTACACCACGGGGCCGTTTCACCATTGCATCAGCACGGAGTGCCTCAACGAAAATTATTTTACCATGACATGCTATTTTTGGCAAGTCTTTTTTTATCTTTTTTTCAATAATCCCAAAATTTCCTCTATGTTATCAGCCACATTTGATGTATAATATAGCCGGTATGCTTTGTTTACATCGTTTTTACAAAGAGTTTTACAGAGAGGATAGAACAAACACATGGTTCATGCAATGAAGACCTTCAGCAAATGGCGGCACAGACTCTTGCCGCTGTGTATCATCTTTGCCGTAGTTTATGGCTTCTGCTTTGAATGGCAGTTTCTCATTTCCCTGGGCATGGGACCCGACAATATCGAAGATATGACCTTCGGCTTGCTGCCCGGTGTCGGCGCTGTCGTCCTGTCCCTGGCCCTGTACTGGAAGCATTTGTCTCCAGGCGCCATCATCCCGCCGGCCCTCATCGGTCTGGGCTGGATCATCACAGGCCCTTATTTGAGTTACATTTCCCTGATTAATACCAATACGATTTACTTGAATAACATATATGATATATATGTCGGCCTATACTTTTTTGCCATCTTTTTCTGCCTGAATATGATCGTCCGGCAGTATTTACCCCATAAAATCGGGGCTATCTTCATGACCCTCGTCCAGTTCGCAGCGTTTTTCATCGTCTTGCTGCAGTGGGTCTACTATTTCCTCTATAATTCGTCGATCACCACGTCCGGCGCCTTGCTCATCTTCCAGACGGGACCGGCAGAAACACTGGAATACTTCCACTCCCTGGGACTGTTCAAGTTGGCCGCTATCGTCATCGCCCTGGCTGTAATCCTGGGAGTCCTGTTCCTCTTGAACTATCGCCAGCGCATCCTGCCCAGGACCCACATCTACCGCAAGATCATCCCGCTGGCCTCGCTGCTGCTCATCATCGCTCCGTCTGTCGGCGCTTTGAGTGAAGAAATCTTCCCGGAAGCCTTTCCGATCCGGACTTTCATCGACACGCACGACTACATGCAGCGTTCAGCCTTATATGCCGAAAATCACGACGAAAAATACGATGCTCTCCAGGCTGTTCAACTCCACCCGGCCGATTATCCCAACACGGTCATCGTCGTCATCGGCGAATCGGAAACGCGGACACTGATGAACGCGTACAATCCGGATCACGTACCCAATACGCCGTGGCTGACAGCGATGAAGTCGAATCCGGACTTCACGTTATTCACCAATGCCTACAGCTGCGTCTGGTACACCGTCCCCGTCTTGGAACACGCCTTGACGGAATCGAATTTCTACAACGATAAGCCTTTTAACGAATCCATTTCCATCATCGACATGGCCAAGAAGGCCGGCTATAAGACGTACTGGTTCAGCAATCAAGGCTCGGTTGGCGTCGCTGATACGCCGATTACTTTGGTCGCCAACACGGCTGACGTCTCCGAATGGGTCGACCGGGATCTGAAAGAATCGACGCTGGACGGCGCGCTCTTACAGTTCCTCAAACGAGTCGATCCGAAAGAAAAGAATTTTGTCGTCCTCCACATCATGGGCAGCCACATCGAATACCGCAACCGCTACCCGAAAGAATTCCAGAAATTCAACGACGGCAAAATCAACCAGGAAGCCGACTTCGACAACACAGTCCTCTATACGGACTGGGTCTTGTCTCAGATTTACGACTACGCCCGGGACAACCTCAACCTCGACGCCATGGTCTACTTCTCAGACCACGGCAGTGACCCCGACGTCGCCCGCCAGCCCGACAGCGCCAGCTTCAAAGTCCTGCGCATCCCCATGTTCTGCTACTTGTCTGAAGGATACCAGAAGCGCAATTCCAATGTTGTCAAAGCCATCAAGGCCAATAAAGACAAGTATTTCACAAACGACTTGGAATACGAATTCATCTGCGGCGTCCTCAACATGGAATCGCCGAACTACGACCCATCCATGTCCATTGCCTCGTCGAAATGGAGCATGGAACGGAAAGACTTGAAGACCCGCTTCGGCAAGACCAGCCTCATGGACGATACGGAGTATTAGTGGCTCGTGCCTCTCGCCGTTCGCAAACCTTCCTCATGATGATATAATAGACATATATCATTATGAGGGAGGTTTTTTTATGGAACATGCTTGTGTCGCAGCGGGGTTATTTCCCCATCCGCCGATTATGCTGCCGGAAATCGGCGGTCATGAACTGCAAAAGATAGATGCCACCGTCCGGGCCGTACAAGCGGCAGCCCGCTTGATTGTCCACCAGAAACCGGAGACATTGGTCATCATTTCGCCTCATAACTACGTCTTCCCCGATGGTGCGACGCTCGTAGAAGCGCCCCGCATCTACGGCAACCTTGATGCCTTCGGCTACCCGGAACTGGCTATGGACGTCCGCACGGATATGGACTTGGCTGAAGAAATCTTTGAAGTGGCCTCACCGAAGACGGAAGTATACCGTCTGGATGCCACCTGGAGCGACCGCTTCGGCCATCCTCTCTACGTCGACCAGGGCACTTTCGTCCCCTTATATTACCTGCGCCAGTCCGGTTTCACAGGCCAAGTCGTCATCATGGCGCCGCGCTTTGACGACTACGACAGTATGAGCCTCTTAGGGGGCCTCGTCGTCCAGGCCGCTGCCCGCTTGGGCCGGCGCATAGGGATCATTGCATCGGGTGACTTGTCTCACCGCCTCTTACCCGGTTCACCGAACGGCTACACGCCAAAAGGAGCTATTTTCGATAAGACCGTCATGGAAGCCCTGCAAAAGCAGGACCCGTCCATCTTAAAGAGCCTGAGCCGCAGCCTCATCGACGAAGCCGGCATGTGCGGCCTGCCGTCGGTATATTTTCTCTTCGGCGCCTTGCGCCATTTCCGCCCGGTCATGCCGGTTTATTCTTACGAAGGCCCTTTCGGCGTCGGCTACGGCGTCGCCCTGTATCTGCCGGAAGGCCAGGAAAAACGAGCTGAAAAGCCGGCTGTCGCCGATATCCGCATCCGCCTGGCCAGAGAAAGCATTGCTTACTACTTGAAGCATCACAGCCTCATGACGCCTCCAAAGGACCTGCCCGAAGACCTGCAGGACAAGGCCGGTGCCTTCGTATCCCTCCACAAAGGGAGCCGGCTGCGCGGCTGTATCGGCACCTTCCTGCCCATGCAGATGAATATTGCCAGTGAAATCATACATAACGCCGTATCCGCTGCCACCCGGGATCCGCGCTTCTATCCGGTCAGCCTGGACGAACTGAAAGACATCGACATTTCCGTCGACGTCCTGGGCCAGCCTGAAGCGGTAGCCTCGCCAGCCGATCTGGACCCGAAGAAGTACGGCGTCATCGTCATGAGCCATGCCCAGACGGGCCTGCTCCTGCCCGACTTGGAAGGCGTCGACACGGTCCAACAGCAAATTGCTATTGCCAAGGAAAAAGCCGGCATCCCGCCCCAGGTCCAGCCCGACCTCTACCGCTTCACCGTTACGCGCTATAAGTAGGTGATACGATGGAAGCCGCTTATTATGAAATCGATTCCTCCGGCCAGGCGCGCTGTCACCTCTGTCCCCATCACTGCCGCATCGCCTTGGGCCATCGCGGCCGCTGCCGAACCCGCTATTATGACGGCGAACAGCTCCAGGCCCTGAACTACGGTCAATGCACGTCCATCGCGCTGGACCCCATTGAAAAGAAGCCCCTCTATCGCTTCCATCCCGGCTCTGCCATCTTGTCCCTGGGATCGTGGGGCTGCAATTTCACTTGCCCTTTCTGTCAGAACTGGCAGATTTCCCAGCAAGAAGCGCCGTACCGGGACGTGACGCCGGAACAGGCCCTGGCCCTGGCCCAGCACTATACGGCAAACGGCAGCATTGGCCTGGCCTATACCTATAATGAACCGACGTTGAGCTATGAATTCATCATTCGGACAGCCCGTCTCATCCATAAAGCCGGCCTGATCAACGTCATGGTCAGCAACGGCTACATCGAGAAAGAGCCACTCCAGGCCCTGCTGCCCTATATCGACGCCTGGAATATCGACCTCAAAGGATTCTCCCCGGACTTCTACCAGTCCCTCTGTGGGGCCTCCCTCCAGCCCGTGCTGGACACGATTGCCGCTGTCGCCGCCGTGAGCCATGTCGAAGTGACGACACTGGTCATCCCCGGCCAGAACGACGACGCCAGCCAGATGCGTCGGCAGGCCCAATGGCTGGCATCCCTTTCGCCGGATATCCCCTTGCACTTGACCCGCTATTTCCCGCAGTACCGCTGGTCTACGCCGGCGACGCCCCTGACAACGATGAAACAGCTGCAGGCCGCGGCCAGCCCTTATCTCCATTACGTCTATCTGGGCAATGTCTAACTGACGGTCATCGTCCTAGGTTAAACGATTATTGCAAAGTTTAAGTTTGCACACGGGTTGGAACATGCTATAATAAGGTACAATTTGTTTTTTATTTTTTTTAAGAAGTGGTGGTAAAGAATGGCATTAAAAGAATTTACTTTTAATATTGGTGAAACTACACAGACTGTTATGCTCCCAGAAGAACACATCGTCGGGGTCATGGAAGGAAAACACGTCCCTGCCGTTGATGTCAAGCAGGCCACAATCGACTGCATGCGTCATCCTATTGGCAGCGCCCCGTTGCAGGAAAAAGTTCAGAAAGGCGATAAAGTCTGCCTCGTCGTCGCCGACGTCACCCGCACTTGGAACCATTCCAATCAGTTTCTCATCTATATCATCGACGAACTGAACCTGGCCGGCATCCCTGATGACGACATTTACATCGTCTTTGCCCAAGGTTCGCACCGCGCTCAGACACCGGAAGAAGACGTCATCGTCTGCGGCGAAGAAGTCGTCCGCCGTATCAAGACTTATCAGCACGATTGCATGGATCCGACCCTCGTCGACTTTGGCACGACGAAACTCGGCACACCGCTGAAACTCAATAAACACGTCGTCGACGCCGATAAAGTCATCATCGTCGACGGTATTACGACCCATCTCTTTGCCGGTTACGGCGGCGGCCGCAAGCTCATCCTGCCCGGCGTTTCCGGTTTCGAAACGATCCAGCGCAACCACTGCCACGCCTTAGCCGACGAATTCGGCCACGGCATCAATCCCAAGACGCGGGCCCTCAAAATCGACGGCAACCCGCTCAACGACGACATGGTCGAAGCCTGCAGCAAGATCAATCCGTGCTTCCTCGTCCACTCCGTCATCAACGGCGACGGTGAAATCTGCCGCATGGTCGGCGGCGACTGGTACGACGCATGGCGGGCTGGTACCGAAGCCGTTCTCGACATCCAGCGTGTCCCGATGAAAGAAAAATCGGACGTCGTCATCGCCTGCGCCGGCGGCTATCCCAGTGACGTCAGCCTCTACCAGGGCTGCAAATGTTATGACCCGGCTGAAATGGCTGTCAAAGACGGCGGCATCATCATCGCCATCATGGAAGCCCGGGACATCAAAGAACCGGCTATCTACATGGACAGTTTCAAATACGACACCATGGAAGAAATGGAAAAAGCCCTGCGGGCCCACTTTACCATCCCCTTCTTCGTCGCCTTCAACCTCTTCTGCCTGACCCATAAAGACACGGTCATCTTGGTCACACTGCCGCGCAACTTCAATGACATCCGCCGCACCGGCCAGATTCCGGTCAAAACAGTCCAGGAAGCTTGGGACTTGGCACAGCAGAAACTGAAAGAACAGGGCAAAGATAAAGATTACACCATCAACATCATGCCCCATGCCACCAAAGTCATGCCGATTTTACAGGAAAAATAGCAACGCTATTTTTTCCGTAAGGGACGCCCAAAGGGCGTCCCTTTTTAATTTCCGTATACCGTAGGGGACACCCAAAGGTTTTTGCCATCAGGCGTGGGCGGGCGCCCCACGCCTGATGACTTGGATGGCGGCACCCTTATTATTCCCAAAAGCTATACATATCTATTCTTCAATGTGTAAACAGCATAATATATTTTCGTATATATCATGACAAACGTAAAATCCTATGCTATAATATAGCCAAGAGATGCGAAAGGAACCGCAAGCAAGTTGTTTCCTTTGTAAGCGCATTAGAAAGGGGTAAGTCCAGTGGAAATAGAGAAAGTAGAACATGCCGCCGGCGGTAAGGGGTACATCTTGAAGAAAAAACTTCTGAGCGCCACCGAGCTAAAGGACAAAGTAGGCATGTTCGCCGAAATCACATTGAAACCTGGATGTTCCTTAGGCTATCACGTTCACAGTGACAACGCAGAAGCATATTACATCCTTTCCGGAGAGGGAGAATATGACGACAACGGAGAAATCCGGACCGTTAAACCAGGAGACGTTACTTACACATCAGATGGCAAGGGTCATAGCTTGGAAAACAAAAGTCAGAACGATTTAGTTTTCATTGCGTTGATCATTAACAACTAAATAATGTCCATAGGATCAGCAAGCGTTCGTCGATGAACATTACAAATTAACTTATCTTGATTGAAGTGCTTCGAACTTTTCGAATGGGTGTGATGTTTTTCAAATAGGTTAGTCTAGTAAATCCAAGCGCAACGAACGATTAGTGTTTCAACATTTTTGTACGAGGTTAAAGTAACCAGAACCAAAAACGAGATGAATATGAATCCTATAACGTAGAGGACCGGTAGACATATGTCGCGTGTGTATCGGTCCTTTTACGCGTCTTTTTTTGCCTGACTTGTCCCTTCTCCATTGACAGACTCCGTCCCCTCTTCTATAATATACTAAAACGGTATTCTATAGAAACTGTTTATATTTCATCAAAGGGGGAGACAATCATGTCTAACGAATCTCAAGACCGAGTCCAAGAACAAGCCCGGGAAGCCATCCGCGGCAGCCAGGGTCAGCATCGTGGCCGTCAGTTTGCCTTGTGGATGGGCGCCTTAATCATCGGTGCCATTTTAGGCTGGCTCGGTATTCCGGCATTGAACCAATTATTTGATTTCATTGCAACAGTTTTCACGCGCTTATTCCAGTTCATCGCCGTACCGACCATTGCCTTAGCCGTCATCACGACCTTATCGGCTCTGGGCGCCAAGAAAGAAACGGGCCGTATCTTCGCCCACGCCGTCACCTATACCTTGCTGACGACGATCTGTGCCGCCGCTATCGGCCTGATTCTCTATCTCTGGATTGCACCGGGCAATCTGCCGGTAGACCTCATCAACTCCGGCGTTTCCAACGTCCCGCAGAAATTGGAAAAAGTCACCTATTACGACCACTTCCTGTCGGTCATCCCGAACAACATGCTCCAGCCGTTCTTGTCGGGTAACGTCCTTTCGGTCATGCTCATCGCAGCAGCTGTCGGCCTGGCTTTGGCTTTCATGCCTAAGACAGAAAACCGCGCTGTCCTCTTGAAGGGTCTCCTGGGCTTACAGGAAGTCCTGTTCACCCTCATCCGGGCCCTGCTCTGGATTTTGCCTGTCGGCATCCTGGCTTTCTCGGCACAGCTGTCGGCACAGATTGAAGCCGGTGTCATCGTCGGTGCCCTGGGCAAATACACCTTGGTCATCCTTGGCGGCAACCTCATCCAGTTTTTCATCGTCCTGCCGATTTTCCTGGTTCTTCGCGGTCTCAACCCGATTTACGTCTTCCGCAAGATGGCTCCGGCCATTGCCGTCGCCTTGTTCACCAAGAGTTCTGCCGGTACCCTGCCGGTCACCTTGGCTTCGGCTGAACAACGTCTTAACGTCCATCCTCAGGTATCTCGCTTCGTCCTGCCGATTTGCACGACCATCAACATGAACGGCTGCGCCGCTTTCATTCTGGTCACGTCCCTGTTCCTCATGCAGAACGGCGGCTTTGACCTTTCTTTGGGCACCATGATTGCCTGGCTCTTCGTAGCCGTCCTGGCAGCCATCGGTAACGCCGGCGTCCCCATGGGCTGCTATTTCCTGACCTTGTCGCTCATGTCCGGCATCGGTGCACCTATCGGCATCATGGGTATCATCTTGCCGATCTACACAATCATCGACATGATTGAAACTGCTGAAAACGTCTGGTCCGACTCGGCCGTCTGTGCCATGACCGACCACGACTTAGCTTCTGAACTCGATGCACAACCGGCACCAGCTCAGCATTAAAGGCATAAAAAAGAGGCTGTCCCATTTTGATGTGACCCCAAAAAGTTAGACCTTAGTAACGAGATGGTTTTGCCATCTCGTTATTTTTTTATGCAGTCAGCTGGGAAAGTCTGTATTGGACAGGACTCTTCCAACCTAGTTTTTCTTTAATCCTTTGCTCATTGTAGTATTTAATATATCGTTCAATACTCGATTTAAGTTCTTCGTAACTATAGTAGACTACACCATAGTACATTTCCTGTTTCATTAAGCCAAAGAAATTTTCCATAACAGCATTATCAAAACAATTTTCTTTTCGTGACATGCTCTGGAAGATTCGTTCTTTCTTAAGGCTTTCGCCATAGCTCTTCATCTGATAAGCCCATCCCCTATCAGAGTGGAATGTCCTTCGATAGGGGCAATCCTCTGTTATTTTAATAGCTTCAGCCTGGGCATCCAGTATATTCTTGGCTGAAGGATGTTTCCCAATCCGATAGCTGATGATTTCACCGTTATACATATCCATAAAAGAATCAAGATAAAGCTTATGTACGGTCATATGGCCCTGTGTACCTACTTCATAATATTTAAATTCTGAAGTGTCGGTCGTAATCTTCTGGTATGGCATATTCGTCTTGAAACGACGGTGTATTCTATTCGGAGAAGCTTTTCCCACCTTGCCTTTATAGGAATTGTATTTACGGCTCTTTCGAGTAAAAGAAATTACCGTAAGGCCCAACTTCTGCAGGATACGTTGAACTTTCTTTTTGTTTACGCAAATCCCCTGGTTCTTTAGAGCAGCAGTCATACGCCAATAGCCATAATTTTCATGCTGTCTATGGATTTCCTGTATTTTATTTCTCTAATCCTTGATTAGGATTCTTGCGATCCAAGCGCTTCTGCCAATACATATAAGTCGCTTTGGGCATTTGGGTATAAGAGAGAAGTTCTTTCAATCTGAATGATCCTCGGAGACTGCTGATGACTTTCGCAACTCTCTCATTTTTGTTTCGTCCTCCAAACGCAATCTCCTCAACTCTTTTAAAAAGGCATTCTCCAAACGAAGTTTTTGAAGTTCGCCTTCTAGTTCTCTGATATATTCAACGTTGGCGTCGACTACCGTCTGCTTACCCTGAGACTTCGTCTTTCTAACTCGCATTTTACGCAAAATACTCTTCCTGCCTTTCTTATGTGGCATTAGCGCACCCGGTCCAGTATTTTTATAATCTCTGACCCACTTTGCAATTATACTTGGATTGTTGATTCCCATTCGAAGCGCTAATTTCTGATATGACACTTTCCCTGTTAAATAACACTGTACCACAGAAAGCTTTGCACTGAAAGAGTAAAATCTATGAGACTCCAATCGTTTTAATCCGGTATTACCGAAGTTGTTGTAAGCAGCAACCCATCTTTTTAACTGACTGCTACTTGCCATACCATACTTATGTGCAATAAAATTATAGCTCCCTTGATTTTTTAAATACTCTAATACCAGTTTTTTCTTAAATTCATAACTGTGTTTTATCATAAAATTGACCCCCAATCGTTAGATGTTAGGTCTAACAATTGGGGGTCAGCTCATTTAAGGCAGCCTCTTTTTATTATCCCCGAATCGTAGCTTCTTTCATGGCTTTGACGTAGTCATAGATATGGGGAGCGGCATCGTCACCGTATTTAGCAATGATTTTGACGATAGCACTGCCTACGATGACGCCGTCCGCGACGCGGCCGATTTTTCCGGCCTGTTCCATCGTGTTGATGCCGAAGCCGACAGCGCACGGTACGTCTGTGACTTCTTTAGCCGTATCGACGATTTCTTTGAGATCGGTCTTGATTTCCGTCCGCGTCCCGGTGACCCCCAGAGAAGAAACGATGTACAGGAATCCTTCGCCGACGTTGGCGATTTTCTGGATACGGTCTTTTGACGTCGGTGCAATCATGGAAATGATGTCGATGCCATGCGCTTTAGCAGCAGCGGCACATTCATCGCGTTCTTCAAAAGGCATATCCGGGATGATAATGCCGTCCATACCGGTTTTCTGGCAGCGGGCAAAGAATTTCTCAGCGCCGTAATGGAAGACAGGGTTGAGATAAGTCAAAAAGACCAAGGGAATCTGCGTTTCCTTGCGGACCCGTTCAACTAAGGCGAAGACGTCATCAATGCGCGTACCGCCTTTTAAAGCCCGCAGGTCCGCTTCCTGAATGACGATGCCTTCGGCAATAGGATCTGAAAAGGGGATGCCGATTTCAATGAGATCGGCTCCGGCTTTTTCCATAGTCATGATATATTCATACGTCTTGTCCAGTGACGGATCACCTGCTGTCAAAAATCCGATAAATGCTTTGCCGTTCTTAAAGGCGTTGCCAATCTTACTCATGTAAGTCCCTCCCTTTATATCTTGCAATGGCGGCGACGTCTTTATCACCGCGGCCGGACAAGCAGACGATGATGATGTCGTCCTTGCTCATCTTCGGTGCTATCTGCATGGCTTCATAGACGGCGTGGGCGCTTTCGATGGCACAGATGATGCCTTCCGTCCGGGCTAAGTATTCAAAGGCTTCGACAGCTTCGTCGTCCTTGACCGGTACATACTGGGCGCGGCCCGTCTGATGGAGATAAGCATGTTCCGGCCCGATACCCGGATAGTCGAGGCCGGCCGAAATGGAATAGACTTCGTCGATCTGACCGTCTTCATTCTGGCAGAAAATGGACTTCATGCCATGGAAGATACCCACTTCCCCTTTGGCGATAGTCGCTGCATGGAGCTTGGTATCGATGCCCTTGCCAGCGGCTTCGCAACCGATGAGTTTAACGTCTTTATCACCGATGAAGTGGTAGAACATGCCCATAGCATTGCTGCCACCGCCGACGCAGGCCAGGACAGCGGAAGGCAATTTCCCTTCCCGTTCGAGAATCTGCTGACGCGCTTCCTTGCTGATAACGGACTGGAAGTCGCGGACCATCATCGGGAACGGATGAGGACCCATAGTCGAACCGATGACGTAGTGTGTATCGTCGACACGGCTGACCCATTCGCGCATAGCTTCGTTGACAGCATCTTTGAGGACTCGCGAACCCGATGTGACAGCGTGGACTTTAGCCCCTAAGAGTTCCATGCGGTAGACGTTCAATGCCTGGCGGATCGTGTCTTCTTCCCCCATGAACACTTCACATTCCAAGCCTAAGAAAGCCGCTGCCGTCGCCGTAGCGACGCCGTGCTGACCGGCACCGGTTTCGGCGATGACCCGCGTCTTACCCATCTTTTTGGCCAACAGGCACTGACCCAAGGCGTTGTTGATCTTATGGGCACCCGTATGATTCAAGTCTTCGCGTTTCAAGTAGACCTTGGCGCCGCCCAAGTCTTTGGTCATCCGTTCGGCATAGTAAAGCAGAGACGGCCGGTTGGCATAATTGTCGAGCAAATCTTTCAATTCAGCCTGGAAATCGGGATCATTCTTATAATGGCGGTAGGCTTTTTCCAAACGCTGGATTTCATTCATCAATGTTTCCGGTATGTATTGACCGCCGAAGGGGCCAAATCTTCCTGTACTCATGTAGTTACCTCCTGTAAGCACGTACTTGTGCCATGAATCGTTTCATTTTTTCTTTATCTTTCACACCATCTGTCTCAATGCCGCTGCTCACATCCAAGGCAAAGGGATGGAGCTTTGCCGCTTGAGAGGCATTGTCCGGATTGAGGCCGCCGGCCAGAAAGTACGGTTTGTCGATGTGGGCCAGCAAGGCCCAGTCGAAGCGATTCCCTGTCCCGCCGGCGCCGTGGTCGAGCAGGATGTAATCGGCCCGGCTTTGCTGGGCCTGCCGGATATCGCCTTCACTGACGATGGAAAAAGCTTTGATGACCGGGACTTGCAACGATTGTCGGACGGCGTCGATCATGGCGTCGTCCTCCTGACCATGAAGCTGGACAATCTGAATCGTACCCGCTGCAACCAGCTTTCCCATATGTTCCAGGCTGTCATCGACGAAGACGCCGACAGTCAGGATGGACGGGGCCAGGTCCTTGCGCAAGGCTGCCGCCTGGTCATCGCTGACGCGACGCTTCTGGCCGGCAAAGACGAAGCCGGCGTAATCAGGATGAAGTTCATTGGCCCAGGCAATATCGCAGGACCTTTTGAGGCCGCAAAACTTGACCTTAACCACGAGAACCCCCAGCCAGCTCGTCGAGCATGGCTTTCTTATCGGGACTGCGCATGAAGGTCTCGCCGATGAGGACGGCATCGACGCCGTGGTCGCGCAGAACCTTCGTGTGGTCGGCCGTCTTGATGCCGCTTTCCGCGACGAAGAGGATGTCCTTCGGTACCAGCGGCCGCAGACGGCAGCTCGTATCGAGGGAGACAGTAAAGTCCTTGAGGTTGCGGTTATTGACGCCGATGACGCGGGCACCGATGGCAATGGCCCGGCGCACTTCGTCTTCATCATGAGCTTCAACCAGAGCCGACAGCCCTAGGGAATCGGCTAGCTGGAAGAAATGACGCAACCGTTTATCATCGAGGATGGCGCAGATAAGGAGCACTGCTGACGCGCCCAGGGCACGGGCTTCATAGATTTGATACTCGTCAATGACGAAATCTTTGCGCAAGACCGGCGTCGTGACGGCTGCGGCGATTTTCTGCAAGTACTGCGGACTGCCGAGAAAGTAATCCCGTTCGGTCAGGACGGAAATGGCCGCAGCACCGGCCTGTTCGTATTCTTTGGCAATGGCCACGTAAGGGAAATCGGGAGCGATGAGGCCCTTCGACGGCGACGCCTTCTTGACTTCGCAGATGAAGGACAAGCCCGGCTTGGCCAGGTTCTTTTCCAAAGGGAAACCCTCCTTTTTCGGCGTCGCCAAGGCCCGCGTCTTCATGACGTCCAAGGGCACTCGTTGTTTATCTGCAGCCAGCCGCTTGGCGACAGCTGCCGTAAGATCATCTAATATCATAGGGCACCTTCTTACTCGTTGCTGACAACTATGCATTTTTCCAGGGCTGCCGTGGCCTTGCCGCTGTCGATGAGGCTGGCAGCGAGCTGGATGCCGTCGGCAATGGAATCGGCTTTCCCGGCGACGAACAGGGCAGCCCCGCTGTTCATGAGGACGGCATTGCGTTTCGTTCCCTGGATTTTCCCGGCCAGGACATCGCGCGTAATCTGGGCGTTGACTTCCGGCGTACCGCCGACGAGGTCTTCTTTTTTGCCCGGCGTCAGGCCAAAGTCTTCCGGTTTGATGACGGAAGTCCGATAATAGCCGTCGCGGAGTTCACAAATCGTCGTCGGCCCGTTCGGTGAAATCTCGTCGAGTTTTTCCTGACCGTAAGCGACGAGGCCCCGTTTGACGCCGAGAGAGGCCAAGACTTTGGCCAACGGTTCGACGAGATAGCCGTCATAGACGCCGAGGAGGAACATTTCCGGCTTGGCCGGATTCGTCAGAGGGCCGAGGATGTTGAAGACCGTCCGGAATCCCAGTTCCTTGCGGATAGGGCCGACGTACTTCATAGCTGCGTGGTATTTCTGGGCAAAGAGGAAGCAGAAATTCGTTTTTTCGAGCATCTTCAAGGCCAGCTGCGGGTCCTGCTGGATATTGATGCCCAATGCTTCCAAGCAGTCTGCCGTACCGCACAGAGACGAAGCGGCCCGGTTGCCATGTTTGGCGACTTTGACACCACCTGCAGCCAAGACCATGGCCGACGTCGTAGAAATATTGAAAGAGTGAGCACCGTCGCCACCAGTACCGACGATTTCCAGGACTTCCATTCCCGGATGCGGAACAGGCGTGGCCAGGGAGCGCATAGCTTCAGCACAGCCGGAAATTTCATCGATCGTTTCGGCTTTCGTGCTCTTCGTTGAAAGAGCGGCCAAGAAAGCTGCGTTCTGAGTCGGCGTCGTTTCACCTTTCATAATTTCCATCATGACCTGATGGGCTTCGTCATAAGTCAAATCGCCTTTATTTACAATCTTGATAATCGCTTCTTTAATCATCGTAAGTACCTCCTCAAAGGTTCATCTATATCACTTATAATTTAAGGAAATTTTCTACCATCATCGGCCCTTGAGGCGTCAGAATCGATTCCGGATGGAACTGCAAGCCATAGATGGGATACTGCTTGTGACCGACGGCCATGATTTCGCCCTCTTCCGTCTGGGCCAAGACTTCCAAGGCATCTGGCAAGGTGTCCGGGGCGAGGGCCAAAGAATGATACCGCCCGACGTCGACCTGTTCCGGCAGTCCTTTGAATAAGGGGTTATCTGTCTTCAGCGTAGCTACAGACTGTTTGCCGTGCATGAGCTGTTTAGCGTAAGTAATGGTGCCACCGTAGACTTCGCAGATGGCCTGATGGCCTAAGCAGACGCCCAAGATGGGGACCTTGCCGGCAAAGTAGCTGATGGCCTCTTCGCAGACACCGGCATCAGCAGGACGGCCGGGCCCTGGCGAAATGATGAGATGATCCGGCTGCATGGCTTCGATAGCCTGGACGGTCTTTTCATCATTGCGGATGACCGTAATATCCGAATCTAACTGACCGAGGAGCTGGTAGAGATTATAAGAAAAACTGTCGTAATTATCAATGAGAACTATCATTTGTCAATCCCTCCATTCGCCTGCCGTAATGCAATGACAACGGCTTTGGCCTTGTTCAGACATTCCTGATGTTCCTGTTCGGGAATGCTGTCGGCGACGATGCCCGCACCGGAGCAGGCATAGACGTGATTGCCTTTCTTGTAGGCCAGGCGGATGCCGATGCAGCAGTCCATATTGCCAGTAAAGTCGATATAGCCGATGGCGCCGCCATAGACGCCGCGTTTGTGGCCTTCCAGTTCGTCGATGATTTCACAGGCCCGGATCTTCGGTGCCCCCGATAAGGTGCCTGCCGGCAGGACCGAGGCAATGGCATCGACAGCCGTCTTGTCCTTGCGTATTGTGCTGTGGACAGTCGAACCGATGTGCATGATGTGGGAGAAGCGCAGGACGTCGAGATAGCGTTCGACGTGGACGCTGCCGAATTCACTGATGCGTCCCAAGTCATTGCGGCCCAGGTCGACGAGCATGTTGTGTTCGGCCAGTTCCTTCGTATTGTGCAGGAGTTCATCTTCCAAGGCCTGGTCTTCTTCCGGCGTCTTGCCCCGCGGCCGCGAGCCGGCCAGGGGGAATGTGAAGAGGTCGCCGTTTTCCAGGCGGGTCAGCGTTTCCGGCGAAGAACCGGCCAGTTCGATGTCGTCACCGGAGAAGAAGAACATGTACGGCGACGGGTTGATGGTCCGCAGGACGCGATATGTATCGAGGAGGCTCCCTTCGGCTTCGGCGCTCAGGCGGTTGGCCAGGACGACCTGGAAAATATCGCCTTCACGGATGTAATTCTTGCCCTTTTCGACCATCTGGCAATATTCTTCTTCATTGAACAAGGGTTTGAAATCACTCTTGAGCTGCAAGGGTACGTCCGGTGCCTTCTTGCCTTTGCAGATGAGGCTTTCCATGCGCTTCATTTCCAGGAGAGCCCGATTATAATTTTCTTCGACCGAGTCGAGGCGGACGTTGACGATGAGGTAAATCTGCTGTTTCAGGTTATCGAAGACGATGACCTTGTCGAACAACATGAGGTCGAAGTCGTTGAAGCCATCGTCATCGACGGCGTTGAGTTTCAGCGACGGTTCGGCGTATTTGATGAAATCATAGGCAAAGTAGCCGACCAGTCCGCCTGTAAAGGGAGGCAGGTCCGAAAGGCGCGGTGCCTTGTTATCTGCTAGGATTTGGGAAATGAGCTGTTCCGGATGGTCCGTATGGATCTGGACTTCAGCGCCGGTCTTGATGTGAACCGTGCCGTCCTTACAGTACAGGCCCATCTGCGGGTCATAACCGATGAAAGTGTACCGGCCCCAGCGCTGGGAATCTTCCATGCTTTCCAGCAAATAGCAATGAGAGCTGATGTTCTTGACGATGCGCAATACTTCAATGGGCGTGCGGACGTCGGCATACATGCTACGGCTGATGGGCACGACCTTATATTCACCTTGATATGCTTTTACCTGTTCCAGACTGAGCGTTTCCATATGAACCTCCTAAAAAAAGAATCCGTCCATGACAATGTTACTTGTCAAGGACGGATTAAGTTCCGCGGTGCCACCTTGTTTTAGGGATCGACCCCTACTCTCGACGGAATACCAACATATTCCCGGCAACTGACGTATGCCAACACGTCGCAGAATACTCGGCCTTATGGCCTTTGACTGCACCCTCAGCGGTCCATTTAACGAGCTGCGTCGGCCGGCTCTCAGCACCCCGGCTCTCTGTACGTGCACGTCATCGTTTTTACTTCCGCCTCAAAGGTTTCATGGACGATGTTCATTTGATGGTTGTATGATACACCGCATTATGTAAGCTGTCAAGGCCATTTTTGTCCACTATTTGAAGACAATCGTTTTACTGGTAAAAAAAGCTTGTCGCGTGTGCGACAAGCTTTTTAGTGGCTAGTGGTTAGTGTCTCACATGGCGTTACGAACTATGAGCCACTAACTGCTAATCCCTAACTACTAACTGCCAGAAAACTACATCATAGCGATGACCGGCGAGATGATGAGCAGGATGCCGGCGAAGACGATGAGGACCAGGGAGATGCCTTTGTACTTATGCAGGGCATTGACCTTGTAGACCAGGTAGGCCGGGATGAGGCAGGCGATGATACCGAAGATCGGGCCGAGCAGGGTCAGAAGCTTGAGGACCGGTGCATTGAGGACGATGGCACCCCAGGCGACGGCGACGGCGAAGATGAGGATGCCGTGACGGACGACGGTCTTGCTGATTTTTTCTTCCGGAATGAAGCGGCGCAGGATGTTCATGGCAATACCCTGACAGGCTTCACGGAAGCCGAGGAAGACGCTGAAGAAAGCCGTCATGACTGCGAAGATGTTGAGGATAAGGCTGAAGATCTTGACGGCGCTGCCATCAAACCCTCTGGCGACGATGGCCAGGGCCGAAATGTTCTGGGAGTAAGCGATGACGGCCTGGTCATGACCGAGGGCCAGGTTGAAGGACATAGCGTATGAAAAAATCGTGATGAACAAGACGGAGAAAGCGATTTTCATAGCCCGCATAGCTTTATAACGGGCAACGTGGATGGACTTGTTATGAGAGCGGTAGGAAATGACCATCGGGCTGATGCTGGGGATGAAGAGGATCGATGTCAGCGTAACCGGCAGCATGGCGATGGTATTCTTGACCAGGTAGCCCAGGTCCGGGAAGACACCGATGTTAGCCAGGTTCCAGTGCTGGATCATGATGCCGCCCAAGCAGATGACGACTAACAATTTCGTCAGGACCATAAGCGTCGATACGCGGAACAAGAGCTGTTCGCCCCGTGAAGCGATGAGGACCATGACACAGATGATGGCCAGACCGTAGAAGGGGTTATCCGACAGGAGCGTATCGGTGACGCCGAAGGAAAATAAGAAGGATGCGCTGTCATTGGTCAAGGCTGTCGAATACATGAAGACACAGATGAGGATGCTCAGGAAATAGAGGATCCCCAGGAGGAAGCCCCAGTTCTTACCCAAATATCCGCTGATGACACTGGGATAATCTTCGCACCGCGGCGAATCAGCCAGGGTGTTGATGAACAACCGTTGTAAGAGATAAATAGCCGGATAGGCGATGATAGCCGAGAACAAATAGACCCATACGCCGACCAAACCAACCTGGACGGGTAAAAAGACGATACCGGCACCGATGGCCATGCCGATACTCATAATAATCCAGCCCCAGTCCGTACTGTCGAACTTGACGGCTTCTTTCCATTGTGCATCTGTCATGCCCGCTTGTCGGGCCAATGCTGCTGATGAGTTCATATGAATTACCTCCTATGATAGATACATCCAAAAGCGTAGTGTCTCTCTTAACATTACATATTTGTCGATGGCGTCGCCTCTCCTTTCTCAATTTCTTTGCATATACATCTTATCTATGTTAGTTTTGGTCTATTTTCCAAAAGCCTTAAAATTTAATGTATATGCTGACGTTTCACCTTTTACTTAAACGTTCTATTCTATAGTTAAAGTATATCATGGAAGGTTATAGCTGTAAAATATTCATTGTGCAATTTACTTTCATAGGTATTTCCTATACTATAATCTTATTTTCTTTAAAATTTCTTCATTTTTTGGCACTCTTTTTATATATTGAGAATGACTTATTCTCACGATTCCAATATTCCTATAAAAAAACGTCCTTTCCAAAAAGTCAAATTTCGATATATTTTCTTTATAAATTGTAAGTCACGACAAGAGATTCCTTTCCAGCTTTTTGTCCTTATTTATTCTTTATTTTCATTTTAAATATTCTCTAATTGTATTGAAAACTCATAACTTTCCTCTATTTTTTTATTTTGATACAATAAAAACAGGATAAACGATTCTATAGGTACCGTTGATATTCGAGGTGTTTCATTATGACTTTTCAGCAACTCCGTTATATCTTAGAGTTATCAAGGCATAATTCCATTTCGGCCGCAGCTCATGCCCTGAACATCTCTCAGCCCAGCTTGAGCACGGCTATCAAAGATTTGGAAAAAGAGTTTTCCCTGACCCTGGTCGAACGGAACCGCCACGGCATTACTTTTACGCCGGCAGGACTGGAGTTCCTTCACTATGCCGGCCGCATCCTCTCCCATGCAGCCGCTATGCACGACCATTTCCTAGCCCAAAAAAGACAGGACCTGCCTCAGATCCTGGCTATCTCTTCACAGCATTATCCCTTCGCCGACGAAGCCTTCATCCACGCCTTGCAGCGCGTCCAGCCGGGCAGTTTCTGCGTGTTCACGCTACGTGAAGGACGGACGTCGCAGGTCATCCACGACGTCGTCACCCGCGAGAGCCAGCTAGGCATCCTCTTCTTGTCCCATATGAATGAGCGTTTCCTCCAGGATTTGTTCCACAAAAACAAGCTGGAATTTACACCTCTTTGCGCCTTTACGCCCTGTCTCTATGTCCGCAGCGGCCATCCCCTGGCAGCCTGTCAGCACGTCGTTCCCAGTCAATTCACGGAATATCCCTGTGTCCGCTTTGAACAGGGCCATGACAAGTCCCCGTTCTCAGAGGAGCTCCTCTTGCCCCATCGAGCCAGCCGCCAGTGCATCTACGTTACCGACCGTTCCACCTTGTTCAGTGTCATACGGCATACCGATGCCTACACCATCGGTACGGGCCACGCAGCACCGGCTATCATCGGCCGGCATCTCGCAGTCATCCCCATCGAAAATCCCTTGGATACGATGACCGTAGGCTGGATCAAGATGGCTGGAGAACCCCTGCCTGAAGAAGCAGCCCACTACATCACTATCCTGACAGGCCTGTTGAAAGGACGGGAGAGTAGTAGTTAGTGGCTCGTAGCTCGTGGTTCGTGATGCGTGGTTCATAATTGTAGGGGCTCGCACGTGGCGAGCCCGCCCCAGAATACCTGTGCTTTTCTGGCTAGTCTGCAGGAGAATCTGCCAAATTCCTAACGGGTCGCCCACACCCCCTACAGAAAAAAGACTTGTCGTACGTACGACAAGTCTTTTTTCTTACAACGAACTATTTATTTTTCATCATAAGCTTTGGTCAAGCGGACATAGCCTTCATAACGGTCTTTGGCATCGGCTTCGGTCTTTTCGAAAAGAGCTTCTGCCGTATCCGGGAAGGTGCGCTGCAAGGACGAGAAGCGCGTTTCACCCATGAGGAAGTCGCGGAAATTAGCTGTTGGCGGCTTGGAATCGAGGATGAAGGGATTCCTGCCTTGTTTCTTCAATTCCGGATTATAGCGCCACAAATGCCAGTAACCGGCTTCTACTGCCCGTTTTTCTTCGAGTTGGCTCTGACCCTGGCCGACTTTCAACCCGTGGTTGATACACGGCGCATAACCGATGATCAGGGATGGGCCGTTATAGGCTTCTGCTTCTTTGAGGGCCTTCATGAACTGGTTCTTGTCGGCGCCCATAGCGACCTGAGCGACATAGATGTAGCCGTACTGAGCTTCCATCATGCCCAAGTCTTTCTTACACGTCTTCTTACCGGAAGCTGCGAACTGAGCCACAGCTGCCGTCGGCGTAGCTTTAGATGCCTGGCCGCCCGTATTGGAGTAGACTTCTGTATCAAAGACCAGGACGTTGACATCTTCACCCTGAGCCAAGACATGGTCCAGGCCGCCATAACCGATATCGTAAGCCCAGCCGTCGCCACCAAAGATCCACTGGCTGCGTTTGACTAAGAACTGTTTCATATCATAGACCTGTTCCAGTGCTGGTTTGCCGTCTTTTTCAGCTTCCAAGAGGGCAATGACCTTATCCGAGCGTTCGCGGGTACCTTCGCTTTCAGCCTTGTGTTCTTTCCATTCCGTAAAGGCTACCTGAAGTTCCGGGCTGGCCACATCCATAGCGGCATCGATGTACTGTTCCAGCAGTTTCCGTTCCGTCTTTTCAGCCAGCATCATGCCAAAACCGTATTCTGCGTTGTCTTCAAAGAGGGACGTCGACCAAGCCGGGCCGTGACCTTGCGCGTTCTTGGTATAACCGCAGTCCGGTGCACTGCCGCCCCAGACGCTGGAGCAGCCGTGAGCGTTGGCAATCATCATGCGGTCGCCGAAGAGCTGGGTGACGACTTTACAATACGGCGTTTCAGCACAGCCTGCACAAGCGCCGGTGAATTCAAGGAGCGGCTGTTCGAACTGGCTGCCGATGACGGTATTCTTATCCATCGGGTTGGCTTTGACCGGCAGGCCGATGACGTAATCCCAAAGAGCCGCTTTATATTCTTCGCCGTCGAAAGGTTTCATGGTCAATGCCTGTTTCGGGCAGACATGGGTACAGCTGCCGCAGCCCAGGCAGTCCATGACGGATACGACGATATTGTACTTGTAGCCCGGAGCCACTTTGATTTCCTTGTCCTGGTAGCCTTTCGGAGCCTTAGCGGCTTCATCAGGCGTCATCAGGAACGGACGGATAGCAGCATGGGGGCAGACGAAGGAACACTGGTTACAGCCGATACATTTTTCAGCATCCCAGCTCGGTACGAACATGGCGACGCCGCGTTTTTCTTCGGCGCAGGTCCCCGTCGGCCAACGGCCGTCTTCGATGCCATCATAAGCACTGACCGGCAGGTCGTCGCCTTCGAGGGCATTGACAGGAATGGAGAATTCGCGGAAGAATTTCGTATGTTTCGACATGTCGACCGGTTCATCGACAGCATCAGCCCAGGCGGCCGGTACATCGACCTTGACGATAGCAGACAGGCCCTGGTCGATAGCTTTATTGTTCATGTCGACGATATTCTGGCCTTTCTTGCCATACGATGCGACGACGGATTCTTTCAGTTTCGCAATAGCCAGGTCCAGAGGAATGACATCGGCCAGTTTGAAGAAGGCCGACTGCATGATCATGTTGATGCGGCCGCCGAGACCGATTTTCTGAGCAATGCCGACAGCGTCGATGATGTAGAATTTGACGTCGTTGCGGGCAATAGCGCGTTTTAATTTAGCCGGCAGTTTTTCATCCAGTTCTTCCGGTTTCCAAACCGTATTGAGCAGGAACGTACCGCCTTTCTTGATGCCCCGCAGGAGGTCGAAGCCATGGACATAGGACTGGCGGTGGCAGGCGATGAAGTCGGCATTATTGATGAGATACGGCATCTTGATCGGCGTATCACCAAAGCGCAGATGCGATACGGTGACGCCACCGGATTTCTTGGAATCATAAGCAAAATAAGCCTGAGCATACATATCGGTGTTATCGCCGATGATCTTGATGGCACTCTTATTGGCGCCGACTGTACCATCGGAACCGAAGCCCCAGAACTTGCAGGCTTTCAGGCCTTTGCCGCCCGTAGCGATGCCTTTGACGCGCGGCAGGGATTTATAGGTAACATCGTCGACGATGCTCAAAGTGAAGTCGTTCTTCGGTTCGAAGGCTTTGAGGTTTTCAAAGGCAGCGACGACGTCGCCCGGCAAGAATTCTTTCGATGCGATACCATAGCGGCCGTGGTAGACTTTCGGCGCATTGTCAGCTACGGCAAAGGTAGCAGCGACGCTGTGATAGAGCGGTTCGCCGTTGGCGCCGGTTTCCTTGGTGCGGTCCAGGACGGCGATCTTCTTGACCGTATTCGGCAGAGCGGCCAGGAAATGTTTTTCCGACCAGGGCCGGAACATGTGGACGTTGATACAGCCGACCTTTTCGCCTTTATCGACGAGCATCTTGACCGTTTCTTCAATGGTTTGGGCGCCGGAACCCATGGCGACGAGGACGAATTCAGCATCAGGAGCGCCGGTATAGTTGAACAGGTGGTATTCACGGCCCGTGATTTCACTGATTTTCTGCATGTAACCTTCAGCGACATCGGGAACGCGGTCGTAGAATTTATTGAGGGCTTCGCGGTGCTGCATAAACGTTTCAGCCGGTTCGCAGAAAGAAATGGCTTCCGGATTATCCGGATTCATGCCGCGTTTGCGGAAAGCCCGGACGGCATCCATATCGAGGAGGGGCCGGAGTTTTTCATACGGCAGGACTTCGATTTTCTGGATTTCGTGGGACGTGCGGAAGCCATCGAAGAAGTTGATGATAGGGATGCGGCAGGAAATAGCCGTGGCATGGACGACAGCTGCCAGGTCCATGATTTCCTGGACACTCGATTCGCACATCATGCTGATGCCCGTGCCGCGCATAGCCATAGCATCGTCATGGCCGGCAAAAATCGTATAGCCGTTGGTGGCAACTGTACGGGATGCGACGTGGAAGACACCGGGCAGGAGTTCGCTGGAAATCTTGAACATGTTGCTGAGCATAATCATCATGCCCTGGGAAGATGTAAAGGTCGTCGTCAATGCGCCGGTATTCAAAGCGCCGTGCATAGCACCGGCAGCCCCTTTTTCAGACTGCATTTCCTGAACCTGGACGGTCGTGCCAAACAAGTTCTTACGGCCATGAGCAGCCCATTCATCGACGTGTTCAGCCATCGGCGACGACGGCGTTATCGGGAAGATGGAAGCCAGTTCCGTAAAGGCGTAGGCAATATAAGCCGCAGCTTCGTTGCCATCCATTGTCTTGAAGATTTTCTTTGCCATAGTACTTTTCCCCTTTCTGTAAAACCTGGTAACTGAAAGAATCCGTGTACACTTAGGAGTCATCTTTAACATTGCGCAGATAAAATCATCTTTTTCACTATGTGACTAAGGTATTTTTTAGATGACTATTTGTTATCTTCATTGTACTATTTCGAAAAAATTTATGCAAGGCCTTTCTAGTAAAACGTTCATCTTATGCCGATTTTGTCTAAACGCGTATATATTCATGAAAAAGAGTCATAAAAAACAGGCTGTCACACAAAGACAGCCTGTTTTTTAGTCCTTAGTTTGTAGTTTTCAGTTTTTAGTGAATAGACAGCTAAAAATTTAACCTGATTCTGCAAGAAGTCTCCCGCCTCTTTAGGCGGCGAGATGAATTGCAGGTTTTTCTGAGGGCTCGATGCCATCAGAAAAACAATGGCTTCACAAGTTGATTTGCAGTATAATCAGTGGTAAGAGTGAAAGGATTTGGAAAGTCAAGGCAGGTGATGATAGTGAATAAGGCATACCGATACAGAATATACCCGACAAGGGAACAGAAAATTACGTTTGCCAAGACCTTTGGGTGTGTCCGATTCATCTACAACAAGATGCTGAGTGACCGCCTTGACTATTATAAGGAAACCGGCCAAAAGCTGAATAACACGCCTGCGCAGTACAAGGAAGAATTTCCTTGGCTAAAGGAAGTAGATAGTTTAGCCCTTGCCAATGCCCAAATGAACCTGAATAAGGCCTACAGCCACTTTTGGAATGACAACAAGCATTTCGGCAAGCCGCGCTTCAAGTCCAAGAAGAATCGTCGTGCTTCGTATTCCACGAACAACCAGAAAGGCTCTGTCCGAATCGAGGGCCATAAGGTGAAACTGCCGAAAGTCGGTTGGGTGAAATTATGCCAACATCGTCCCTTGCCGGAGAACAGTATCATAAAGACCGTGACCATCAGCAAGACGCCATCCGGAAAGTACTATATCAGTATGCTGGTGGAGTATGAAAACCAAATACTCCCTGTCATACCGAAGACCTTCCTGGGCCTGGATTTTGCGATGCACAGCTTGTATGTGGCTTCCGATGAGGATGAGGCTAAGTATCCCGATTTCCTGCGAAAGGCAGAGAAGAGACTGGCTAAGGCACAGCGGAAGCTATCCCAAAAGCAGAAAGAAAGTCATAACAGAGAAAAACAAAGGCTGCGTGTAGCTATTCTCCATGAGAAAGTGGCCAATCAACGCCGGGATTTCCTGCATAAGAAGGCTCGCTACCTCGCAGACCGCTATGATGTCATTGGCATTGAGGATATCAGCGTCAAAGCGATGGCAAAGCGGAAAAAGGGTGGCAAGTTCAGCTTTGGCAAATCCGTAGCTGACAATGGCTGGAATATGTTCACGAACATGTTGGAATATAAATTGGCTTGGCAAGGCAAAAAGCTTATCAAGATAGACAAGTGGTATCCAAGCAGCCAACTGTGCCATGTTTGCGGATATCAGAACCACGAAACCAAGGACTTATCTGTAAGGGAATGGGATTGCCCTAAATGTGGCAGTCACCATAATCGCGATAAGAACGCTGCCATAAATATCCGAGAAGAAGCCAGGCGGATATCTGCCTGACGTAATCCATAAAATACCGTGGGTCGCACGGGAATCTACGCCTGTGGAGAGAGTGTAAGCCGCCGCAACTCTTTGGAGTCCGTGGCGCTGTTCTCGTTGAAGCAGGAAGCTCCCGCCTCTATAGGCGGGAGTACGTTCACAAACCTCTACGCCTGCTACAAACTCTGTACGATAACCTATATTACGCCCAGATGGATTTCATGAGCTCTTTGTACGATTCGCCGAGATGGCGGATGATAACGTCGAACATGGCGTAAATCAAATCGCCGTCGACTTCATCGTCTTTGAGGAGGACGCACGTATCGAGGATGAGGTTGCCTTCATCATCGACATAGTATTTGAAGGACTTGTACTGCTTGTTGTACGTATTGAGCAGTTTGATGACGGCGGCTTCATTGTCATCGTGCAGGACCTTCGGTGCTACCAGGACGCGGATCATGCCGTAAATGCTGGTGTCGAGGATGACGATGAGGGGCAGGCGGTTGCCATTGATGTCAGCAGCCGACCGGAAGACGACCGTCTGGAACTGGTCATCCTTGATTTCATCGACCGTAAAAGCCTTGATATCCTTTTCGTCCAGATATTTCTTGAAATTTTCCGCTTTTTTATTCATGGGAAACACTCTCCTTTTTCTACAAATAACACTTCGGTTTTATTATACCCCATTTCATCAGGGCTTGTCATATAAAAAGGCGCTGTCGCGTAAAGACAGCGCCTTTTTGAGTATTATGTTTGCAGTTTGTAGTTAAGTTTTTTAAATTTAAAGCTTATACTGTACCCATAAGGTTGGACAGTCCCCTTTTTAAGTGGTTAGCAGCTAGTGGTTCGTGGTTAGCAGATGGTTTTATAGTTTGTAATACGGATCTTGTAGAGGCGCCACGTGAGCGGCCCGTTAGGGATTGGGATAATTCTTCCAGCAAACGGGGCAGTAAATCCTACATATCCCGAAGCGGGCGCCCCACGTGGCGCCCCTACAGAAAAGGGACTGCCGCATGTGCGACAGTCCCTTTTCTTATTAGGAGAGGAGTAGTTTTTCGAGGATTGGGTCTAATTCTTCCGGTGTCGTGCTGGGTTCAAAGCGCTGGACCTGGCTGCCGTCCCGGTTGATGAGGAATTTGGTGAAATTCCATTTGATGCCGTTGCCCTGGGCATTGTCCGGATAGTATTCGGAAACGACCTTCTGGATGAGCTGGCCGCTTTCTTTATCGGTTTCGTAGCCTTTAAAAGGCGCGGCTCCCGTGAGGTATTGATAAAGCGGAGCTGCCTGATCACCGCGAACGTCGATTTTCGCAAAGAGCGGGAAGGTGACGCCATGGTTGAGGCGGCAGAACTGTTCGATGTGCTGGTTATCTTCCGGGTCCTGTTCCAGGAACTGGTTGCACGGGAAACCGAGGATGACCAGGCCTTTATCCTTATATTTCTGATATAAGGCTTCCAGGCCGTCGTACTGCGGCGTAAAGCCGCATTTGCTGGCCGTATTGACGATGAGCAGGACTTTATCTTTATATTGGCTCAGAGATACATCGTGTCCCTGGATATCTTTGACAGTGAAATCATATACGTTCATGGTGTAACCTCCTTATGGTTTATAATTCGTGGATGACGCAGCCGCCAAATTCCGGCGAGCAGGTGGCCCCATCGAGGGACGGTGCTTCTTTGACAGCGAATGATTCTTTCCACAGGCCGTGGAGGTTGCAGTATGCATAGACTTCGCCGGCATCGCCTGTTTCAAATTCAGCCTTCGGTTCTTCACCTGGTTTGAGGTAACGGATGTCGACGCCGTTGTCATCGACAAGGGCAATCCATTCGATGTAATGCTTTTCTTCCATCGGGTGTGTCACTGAGCCGACGTGGACTTCCAGATGACCATCGATTTTCTGGATAGCCGGTACGTGTTTTTCTTTAGCTGCATCGACAGTGTCGGCGACGAGATGAGTCAATTCCTGGCCGGCATAGATGAGTTTTTCCGGTACTTGCGTGCCTACAGATACTAAAACGCTGCCATCTTTATCGTTACGGTAAAATTCTACGTGTTTCATATGGGTTCCTCCTTCGGGGCTTGGCCCCTGACGAATGTACGGTTTATATATAAGAAGTTATTTACTAATTAATAATTGTTTTTCTTTATGTGCTCATTATAGACTAAATCAGTACACTTGTCAATAACGGAGAATAGTTATTTTTTATTATTTTTTATTGATATCCAATTCGATGCTGTACGGGTCTTTCTTCAGGGCCTTCATCCGTTCCCGCGTCGTCCGGCTGGCACCACCCCATTTGAGGACCAGTCCGCCATTGACACTCCACGTCGGCGCCATACTGGAGCCGGACCGCCGCGTCAATTCACCCCAGACGGAATTCCCCTTCCCCAAAGACAGGGACGTCCCAAAAGTCATGTCATACCAGGTGTAATGGCTGGAACCGACATCGGCCGTCTGGGGTGCCTGGCCATCGCCATGGAGACTGCCCGTCGTAGTCCCATTCATTTCCCGCTGAACGCCAAAGCGGCCATAGAGCAGGCCGGCATGGCCGTTGACGCTATACGATTTGCCGGCCATGATGCCCAGTCGGCCCGTAACATAGGGTTTATTCCCGGACTGATAGGTCACGTCGTCCCCGCTGACCGTGTAAGGGAAGACATAACCCAGGGACAGGCCGGCCTGGGGTTCCCAGAAGAATTGCTTAGGCAGGAGCCGTGTTTCATAGTAACGGATACCGGCGCCAAGCAGCCAGGTCCGGTAATTGACCAGGTCACCATTCCCGTCGGCGTCGCTATAGGAAACAGTATGCTGCAGCTGGGACAGGCGGATGACGGCATCGCCATGGCAATCGTGCTTATCGCCCCATTCCATGGCAAACCCGCCGCCGTATTCCTTGATGGAATCGGATCCGCCGCCATAAGGCTGGCTTCCTGCCTGACCATTAGTATATACATTCGACGTGCTCATCGTATAAAAAGCGCCCTGATGCAGGGTCCCGCCCCAACGGGCCATGGCATGCGGCGAATCATAACCGATGAGGGTCGCACTGTAGTCCTGGCTGAAAGACAGGCTGCCGTAATCGGGAAAGGTATAGCTGCGATAATCGGTCTTGACCCACCAGCCCGTATCTTCTGACGGTTCGGCCAAGTCTTTATAAGAAGCGAAACGATTATCATCGCTGCGCCGCCAGAAAAGGTCCGACGCCATTTCATAAAAAGAAGCCGTCCCAGCCTGTGTCGCTGCCAAAGACCGGCCGGCAGACGACCAGTCCGCCGTTCCTACAGCAGCTGCTCCGGCCGGACAGACCAGGAGCGAAAAAGCGATTATCCAATTACGCAAACCAGGCAGACTGAATTTCATAAAAACCTCCTTCGAGGACTTATGTTTCCGTCCTTACTAAATCATAATGGCGGCAGCCCTGTTCTTCACGGCAGCACAGGACACCGTGGTCGACGAGATATTCAATATGGGCCAGCGTTTCCCCCAGGGCGAACCATTTCTGCGTCGGCGGAAAGTCCTTCCACTGCTTGCCGCGCATGGACCAGGTCATATGTGGGGCGATGTCGTAGGCCGTGCTGTGCGGATAGAGCCCTGCCAGATGGCAGATTTCCGCCAGGCGTCGGTCGTGATGGGCCACGATTTCGTCGATGCGGCCGGCAATGGACGTATCGCCTTCACGGTGTCCCGGCAGGGCCAGTCGGACGGGGAGTTCCCGCACTTTCTGTAAACTTTCGAGATAGCGTTGCAGGGCCTGTTTCATATGATACCAGACCTGGATGTTCGGCGTAATGTTGAAGAGGATGTGGTCACTGGTAAAGAAGACTTCTTCTTTCGGCAGGTACAGGCAGCACAGGCCCGGCGTATGGCCCGGCGTGTGAATGACCTGTAAATCGCAGCCGGCCAGGTGGAGGCAGTCGCCGTCATGGACAGGGTTCACCGGGAAATGCGGGTCTGGCGAAAAGGTCCGGGCCTGATTGGAGAACTGCGTCTTGATTTCGGCCGGCGGCATGCCTTCGCGCATGAAGTTATCTTCAGCCGCTTTCCACGTCGAACCGTCTTCCGAATCGACGAGGTACTGGTAATCGACGGGATGCATGTAAACAGGACAGCCGGTAGCGGCAAAGAGGCCGACGAGACCGCTGTGGTCAGCGTGGAGATGAGTGATGAACAGGGACGTATCAGATTGTAAACGGATGTCCAGTTCTTGTAAACCCTGGCACAAGGCGCGTTTACATTCGGGCCGGTTGAAACCCGTGTCGATGACTAGATTGCCAGACACTCCTTTGATGACATAGGAGTTGAGATACTGCAGGGGATTGTCGGGCAAATCGACGCGGATACGGTATATATCGGGATGAGAATGAACTTGTTGGATCATGGGACCTCCTTTTAAAGGAATCAGGCGGGCCGCCCTCTGGGACAGCTCCTACGAATAAAGGCCTTTAAATTTAAAACCATTCACTAAAAACTACAGACTGCAAACTTACTACTCAAAAAGAGGCTGTCAGATGACAGCCTCTTTTCTCATTTCTTCTTTTTAGGATTATAGCGGTTCATGCCTTTGTCGACGCCCAGGCTCAGGCAGCCTTCGATAGCTGTCGCTGCGTCTTCAATGCCCTGCTGGTAGGCTTCACGGAGTTCTTCCGGGAAAGGAGTCAGGACGTGGTCGACGACGTCATGGTGCGGCAAGGGCCGGCCGATGCCAACGCGGAAACGGGTGAAATCGGTACAGCCGTTGGCAAACAGGCTCTTGATGCCGTTATGTCCGCCATCGCTGCCGCTCTTGCGGATGCGCAGACGGCCGACGGCCAAGTCCATATCGTCATAGGCGACGTAGACATCGGGCTGATCGATTTTATACCAGCGCATGAGCGGGCCGACGGCGCGGCCGCTTTCATTCATGTACGTCTGCGGCTTGACCAGGATGATCTTTTCGCCGTTCACCGTGGTCTGGGCCACGAGGGCGTCCATCTTATCCTGCCACAAGGTCACGTTCCAGCGCTTGGCTAATTCATCGACGACACGGAAGCCCGTGTTGTGCTTCGATTCTTCATATTGGCGGCCCGGATTGCCCAGGCCTACGATCATATGCACGACAGGTCCCTTATTTGTCGAAGAGACGGCTTACGGAAACGTCGTGGAAGATGCGCATGATAGCTTCACCGAGGAGGGGTGCAACCGAAAGGACTTTGATCTTGTCGATCTGTTTTTCCGGCGGCAAAGGAATCGTGTTGGTGATAATCAGTTCGGAAATGACCGATTTCTGGATACGTTCAACAGCCGGATCGGTGAGGACGGCATGAGCGCAGGCAGCAAAGACACGGGAAGCGCCCATTTCTTTCAGGGCTTTCGCGCCACCGCACAAGGAACCAGCCGTATCGACGATATCGTCGACGAGGATGCAAGTCTTGCCTTTGATGTCGCCAATGATATTCATGACTTCAGCAACGCCCGGACGGGGACGGCGTTTTTCAATAATGGCAATCGGTGCATTGACGCGGTCAGCCAGATCGCGGGCACGCGTTACGCCACCGAGGTCAGGAGATACGACGACGATGTCGCCCATATCCGTTTCTTCTTTCTTCTGATTGATGTATTTAGCAATGATGGAAGCCGAGCCGAGGTGATCGACAGGAATGTCGAAGAAGCCCTGGATCTGACCAGCATGCAAATCCATCGTAACGACGCGGGTAATGCCGGATGTCGTCATTAAATCAGCAACCAATTTGGATGTAATCGGTTCACGACCGCGGGTCTTGCGGTCCTGACGTGCATAACCATAATACGGAACAACGGCGGTAATGTGTTTAGCCGAAGCACGTTTGAGGGCATCTGCCATGATGAGCAGTTCCATGAGGGTGTCGTTAGCCGGCTGGCATGTCGGCTGGATGACGAATACGTCCTTACCGCGGACACTTTCATCGATCATGACCTGGATTTCACCGTTGTTGAATTTACCAACAAAAGCTTTACCCAGTTCCAAACCGAGGTAATCGGCAATTTCCTTAGCCAATTCCGGATTGGCATTCCCCGTAAAAATCTTCAGCTTTTTCCCGTCTTCGTAACTCATAGTGAGCCTCCCTGTGTAAGTAGTGATTAATATTATTTTTTATATGTATCTTCCTTGACCCAGCCTTCTATGTTGCGCTGCCGTGCCCGGGCAACGGATAGGGCTTTGGCCGGAATATCTTTGGTAATCGTCGAACCGGCGCCGACGTAGGCATAATCGCCGACTTTGACCGGTGCGACAAGGTTGCTGTTGCAGCCTACGAAGGCATGGTCGCCAATCGTCGTGCGGTGCTTGATCTTACCGTCGTAATTGACGGTAATCGTACCACAGCCGATATTGACACCACTGCCGACATCGCTGTCGCCGATGTAGCTGAGATGCGGTAATTTCGTGCCGTCGCCGACAGTGGAGTTCTTGACTTCCATGTAATTGCCGACTTTGACATGATTGCCGATAACCGTATTGGGCCGGAAATGAACGAACGGACCGATTTCGCAGCCGTTCTTGATTTCACAGTCATGGGCATACATGAACTGGACATGGTCATCATCGCCCATCTTAACGTTAGTCATGCGGACATACGGGCCGACCTGGCAGCCTCCGCCGATGATCGTATCGCCTTCGAGGATAGTCCCCGGATAGAGAACGGTATCGCGGCCGACGGTGACCGTCGTGTCTACATAAGTATTCTTAGGGTCAATGATGGAAACGCCATCAGTCATGAGTTCATCCAGTTTACGCTGGCGCAGGACCCGTTCGGCTTCGGCCATCTGCTGACGCGAGTTTACACCGAGTGTTTCCGCATAGGACGGCGCTGCAAAGGCGCTGACGACTTTGCCTGCCGATACGAGCATGCCGATGATATCAGTTAAATAATATTCACCTTGAGCATTGTCATTGGTGACGTTGTGAAGCATATCCCACAAGAGAGACATATCAAAGCAGTAAATGCCGGCGTTTACTTCGTCGACAGCCAATTCTTCTGGCGTACCGTCTTTCTGTTCGACGATTTTGACGACCTGTCCTTTTTCATCGCGGATGACACGGCCATAACCGGTCGGATCTGGCATATGAGCCGTCAAGACCGTCGCCGCAGCGCCGCTCTGTTCATGACAGTTGATAAGGGCTGTAAACGTTTCCTTTGTGACCAGCGGCGTATCGCCACAGGTGACGAGGAGGGTGCCAGCTTCCCCCTGGAGCAGCGGTTCTGCCTGCAGGACAGCATGGCCTGTGCCGAGCTGTTCTTTCTGCATGACTGTTTCGGCCTGGTCACCGAGGTAATCCCGGACCGTTTCACCGCCAAAACCGACGACGACAACCTGGCGCTGCGTCCCGGCTGCTTTGACAGCCCGCAGTACCTGTTCGACCATCGGGACACCGCCGACTTTGTGCAAAACCTTGGGGAATTTCGACTTCATGCGAGTCCCCTTGCCGGCAGCGAGGATAAGTGCAATAGTATTTTTCATCCAGTTATAGCCTCCCTGAATTCCATAACTATATAATGTCCTTTTAAGGATAACACAAAATGGGGCGAAAAAAAAGAGGCAGTCCTATAAAGACGCCTCTTTTATCGAACAAACTCGTATTAACCTAATACATAGACAACGACATCGCGACGGCCGAAGTCCAAGGCTTCGCTGGTCGAATCCATAGCCAAGTCGATGCGGTCGCCAACGATAGCTCCGCCCGTATCGGCAGCTACCGCATAGCCATAGCCTTCAATGTAGAGCTGCGAACCGAGAGGGATGACATCGGGGTCGACGGCAACCATGCCGCGCTGGAGGTACTGCCCCGTTGCCGTGTAGCCATCACCGCCGCCATCTTCAGCGGTATAAGCCGTAGCTTCCATAACAAGACGACGCTGATAACCTTCTGTCGAAGACGATTCTTCAGGAATCGGACGGCCGCTGGCCTCCGACAAAGCTTCCATAGTCTGGGAGCCGACGACGCCATCTGCCGTAAGGCCGTGGTCAGCTTGGAACTGTTCGACAGCAGCTTCTGTCGAAGGGCCAAAATCACCATCAGCACTGCCGGACAGATAGCCCGTGTCCTGAAGCATATATTGAACGCTCTGTACGACAGAGCCACTCATACCCATTTGAACGCTGGCACAGGCCAGGGATGTAAACGCAAACATGCAGATTGTTGTCATTAATATCAGTATACGATTTCTCAAAAAACCACCTCTTTGAACGAACACAATATCAAGTACGTCCTGAATTATAGCAAACTTCCCACTATAAGTCAAAAAAATCAATAATTATAATTCGTTTTTGATGATTTTATTCCTCATTCTGCTCGCAATCAAATCAGTGTATGGCAGTTAATGCTCAACTTTCAGTTGCAATTTTTAGTACCTGGTACTAGTTTTTTATAATTATTATGCATTTTTGCCTATTTTAGCTCTTCGTTTTCTCCACAATATTTCTTATGGATTCAGCCCCTTCGACGGAATCAGTGAGGACATAGATGAAGTCTCCTGCTCGCAGACACGTATCATCATCAGGGATGATATCCCCACTGCCACGCTTAACGTCGACGATGACCGTATGAGCCGGCCAGGCAATACGGCCAATATATTTTCCATCGGCCTGACTGCCGCTGGATACAGTCAATTCCAAGAGATTACGCCGTTCTTCTGACGATAAGACGGGCTTATTCTTGGCCAGGTTCCGCTGCAGCAAGGATTCATAAATCGGTTCACCATGACAAAGCTGAGCCACGACCAGGGCCACTAATGACGCCGTACAGAGGACAAGTAGGTGTTCATAAGAACTGGTCATCTCCATAATGAGAATAGTTCCCGTCACCGGCGACTGAACAGAGGCGGCAAAAAAGGCGGCCATGGAAATAACGACGATATTGGACAAGTAATACGAAGAAATGAGGCCCAGCTGAACGAAGACGATGCCTGTAATGCCGCCTGTCAGGGCCCCCAGGACCAGCATAGGCAGGAAAAAGCCGCCAGGGACGCCACAGCCATAGCTGACCAAGGTAAAGAGGAACTTCCCGATGAGCAGACCGGCAAAGAGTTTCAACGATAATGGCAGGGTATAGAGACTATTGACCAGGTCGTTGCCGCCGCCCAAGATTTCCGGAAAGGTATAGCCTAAGACACCAGCCATGCATAAGGCAAAGGCAATGCGCATATAATTATTGCAAAAAACAGGTAAATCATAAAAATAATGAATATTCAGCAAGCCCTTGTTGAAGACGACGCCAGCCAATCCAATAATGATTCCCAGAATAACCACGAGCCAAATGTAGCGCAAAGGAAACGGCGGCAGCATGCCGAAATGGAAGACCGGCGCCCGGCCGAAGACGTAGCGGCTGACCATCGTAGCTAACAGCGCCGCCGCCATAGACGGGGCCAGGACGACGCCGGAAAAATTACGGTGCAGTTCTTCCAAGGCAAACATGACGCCAGCCAGGGGCGCATTGAAGGCCGCCGCCAAGCCGGCGCTGGCACCGGCCGTGATGAGATAACGTTCTTCCATGCGTGTCCGCCCCAATGACCGGCTCAGGCCCTGGGCCGTCACGGCACCGATCTGGATGGACGGCCCTTCACGGCCTAAGGACAGGCCCAGGCCGATGCCGACGATGCCGCCGACGAGTTTAACCCAGAGGATGCGCAGCCAGCGCATGCGGATAGCCCCTAAGATGACGCCTTTTACCTGGGGGATACCGCTGCCGCCGGCATTGGGTTCATAAATACCCAGACGCCATAAGAGCAAGGCTGCTGCCAATAAGACACCGAACCAAGCCAGGTTCAGGAATATACTGCCGCCGACCAAGACGTTGGCATAGACCCATTGGCGCCAGACTGTCCCCATTTCCAGGCCCCAGCGAAAAAAGCTAATAACCGTTCCGGATAATATCCCGACAACGATGCCTTCAAAAAAAAGGCGCAGGCGGAACCGCGGCCAATGGTCAAGGGCCCGCAGAGCCGCCTCTAACTGTGTATCGACATGCATATCTTTCACAATCCTTTCTATGTATATGTCCAAATTATATCATAGTCCTGCCGCTTTCGCAGGTTTCGGATGACAACCTGATGAAGCGAATCCTTATTAATCTTTATTATAGTATTATAGAAGAAAGTGAAACATAAGTTTTTGTAAATTTTTCGCAAGCATTTCCCAAAAGCCCTCGAGCCAAGGCTATCGCCTTTGGCCTCATCTTTCTCCTGACTTGCATGGCCATTTATCTCTACAGCCATTCCAATACCGTTCAAAAAGTAAAGAGCACCACTCAGAACGTGTCAGTCACGGCGTATACCGTGACTCGTCAAGATATGAAGCGCAAAATTTCCCTGTCCGGTCAGACTGTTCCCGTCGCCCAGATCGATATTTCCACGAAATATGCCGGCAAAATCGCCGACGTCGCTGTCAACCTCGGCGATGTCGTCGCACCAGGCCAGGTCTTACTCATCCAAGATACGGCCGACACGAACTTGAGCCTCAATCAGGATAAAGCCGCCCTGGAACAAGCCGTTGCCGATTCTAAAGCGGCGGAATCGCAATTTGGGTCAGACCTGCAAAAAGCAGAAGTCGAATACGATACGGCCAAGATGAATTATAACCGCTATGCCGTCCTGAAAAATGAAGGCGCCATTTCTCAGCAGGAATTAGATACCGCTTATCAGGCCCTAATTGTAGCCAAATCGGCACTGGATAACCTGGAATCTCAGAACGTCGGTGATGTCCCAGCCAGCGTGGCCAGTAAATACGCGGCCCAGGCCAAAGCCGGCTATACCATCGACAGCCTGGCCCAGCAACTCGACGATATGACACTGAGAGCCCCGCGGGCCGGCGTCATCACCTATCGCAATGCCGAAGTCGCGCCATGACAGCAGCCAATACAAAAGTCCTGACCATTACCGATACGAGCGGCATGTACATCGACTGTTCCCTGTCCGAAGCGGACGTCGCCGCTATCCAGCAGGGGATGCCGGTCAGCGTATCCATCGAATCCCTGGCCCAGGACTATGACGGATACATTACCTACGTCAGCCCGGCTATGGACGATACAACGAAGACCTATGTCGTCCGCATCACCCTATCCCAGCCGGACACGAAACTGCGTGGCGGCATGTTCGCCCAGTCGTCCATCGACGTCCTGCAGAAACCCGATACCTTGTTCATCCCCAAAGATGCCTTGACGGAACAGGATGGCAAGGCCCAGGTCTGCATCATCAAAGGCGATGACACCGTCGAATTCCGCACGGTCACAACAGGACTGCGCAACGACGATTATGTTGAAATCACAGACGGCCTCGATGACGGCGACGTCATCGCCACGACTAACCTGGCCCGCCTCAAAGACGGTACGACCGTATCCATTGATGAGGAAAGGCAGTGACCCATCATGAACCTGACTAAGTTTTCTATTGACCGTCCTATCGGCATCGCTATGGTCATCGCCTTTTTCGTCGTCCTCGGTCTGTTCAGTTTTTACCGCATCGGCGTCGAACTGCTACCGGCCTTGAATACCCCCCTATGTCACCGTATCCATTGCTTACCCCGGCGCCAATGCCGATTCCATCGAACAGCAGGTCGTCAAGCCTGCGGAAGATGCCTTGTCTTCTGTGTCTAATCTAAAACATATGACATCGACGGCTTCCTATGGTCAGGCACGGATTACGCTGGAACTGGACTTCTCGGCTAATGCCGATGCCGCGGCCATCGACGCTACGAAAAAAATCAATGCTATCCGCGGCAGCCTGCCTGACGGCATCGACGAACCAGTCGTCATCAAGCGCGACAACGCGACGCCGATTATGTACGTCGCCGTCCAGTCGGCCCATTCGCTGGACACGATTTACAGTAAAACATCCAATGATTTCCAAGATGTCCTCCAGCAAGCCGACGGCGTCTCGGAAATCGAGCTCAACGGCGGCAGGGATAAAGAAATCGCCGTCGAAATCGACAAGGACAAACTCATTCACTACGATATGACCTTGACAGAAGTCGTCAAGGCCTTGAAAGCAGAAAACGTCCTCATGCCATCAGGGACAATTTATTCGTCAGGCACGACAACGGACGTCCGCGTCAAAGCCCAATATGTCAATGAAAGTGAACTGTCCCAGATTCAAATCACCAATGCCAAAGGCGCTAAGATTCCCATTACGGCCGTCGCTTCCATTAAGCGTCAGGACCAGCGGGTCACTCGTTATGCCCGTGTCAACGGCGACGATGCCGTCGTCATGGCTATTTACAAGAACAGCGACGCCAATGTCGTCAACACCGTCGACAATGTGACCAAGAAGCTGGACGAACTGCGCCAAGACAATCCGGGCTATACATTCACCGTGACCAACGAATCGGCTTCGTATATTCGCAACTCCCTGCACAACACCTTACAGACCCTCATTGAAGGCCTGTGTACGACAGGGCTGGTCTTGTTCTTCTTCCTTCGGGGCTGGCGATCGACGCTGGCCGTCATGATTGCCATTCCGACGTCCTTGATTTCCACCTTTTTCGCCATGTACATAGCCGGCTTCACGTTTAACATGATGTCCCTCATGGGCATGGCCCTGTGCGTCGGCATCCTCGTCGATGACTCCATTGTCGTATTGGAAAACATCCACCGCCACCTCATGCAAGGCGAAGCGCCAAAATCGGCAGCCCTGCACGGCCGGTCGGAAATCGGCATGGCAGCTATTGCCATCACCCTCTGCGATGTCGTCGTCTTCTTGCCCATTGCCTTCATGACGGGCATGGTCGGCCAGTATTTCAAACAGTTCGGCCTGACGATCGTCTTCGCCACCCTCTTTTCCCTCTTCGTTTCCTTTACGTTAACGCCGATGCTGGCATCGCGCTTGTTCCGCCTGGGCCTGAAGATACCAGACAAACCGATTTGGCATAAAATGGACGCCCTCGAAGAGAGTACCCGCAACTACTCTAATCTTGACCTGGAGCCTGGACCATGCCAGGAAACTGGTCATCCCAGTCCTCATCCTGTTCATCGCCGCCGGCGCCCTGATTCCGACGGGCCTGGTCGGTTCAGAATTCATGCTCCAAACTGACGAAAGCAGTTTCCGCATCACTATCGAATTGCCAACCAATGCCAATCTGACGCGGACCGATAAAGTAGCGCGCCAGCTCGAAGGGTATTTGAAGACCCTTCCGGAAGTCACCTATTATACTTCGATGATCGGTGGCAAGAGCCTGAACCAAGCCAATATCCAGGTAACGCTGAAAGACCGGCGCAACCGGTCGCGGACGATTTGGCAAGTCACTAACGACGTGCGCCGCTTTGCATCGGACCACATCTATGACGGCGACGTCCGCATCAAAGAAGACCAGGCTTCCGTATCCGGCACGACTGGCAGCTTCGGCGGCGGTTCCGGCAACCTGCGCCTGGAACTGCGTGGCAAGGACAGCGAGGCCCTGCTGGCCCAGTCACGGGCTATCGAACAGATGATGAAGACCGATATCACCGGCTTGCGCGACGTCAGCAGTTCCTATCAAGAGGGTATGCCGGAATACCAGCTTGTCGTCGACCGCCATAAACTAAAACAACACGGCACGTCCCTAAGCGACTTGAACGACACCTTCTCCAATGCCATCAGCGGTCAAAAAGCCGGGGTCCTGGCCAATGACGCAAAGAACGACAACAACGATACAGACATTTACGTCCGCCTCAAAGGAGCCGACGCCTTCCGCCTGTCCGACTTAGAAACGATTCCCCTCAACGCCAACGGCCACATCATCTATATTGCCGACGTAGCCAAGGTCCAAGCCGGGACGGGGCCGGTGACGATCCGCCGGACCGATAAAGAACGGAGCATCACCCTCGGCGGCTCGCCTCAGGGACGGCCGCTGAACGAGGTCATCCAAGACGTGACAAATCATTTGAACGCCATGGACCTCCACGGGGTGACCTTCTGTTTCACGGGCCAAGCCGACCAGATGACGACAACCTTCACGGACTTAGGCGAAGCCCTGCTCTTGTCGCTCATCTTGATATTCATGATTCTGGCCATCCTCTACGAATCGGTCAAGACGCCGTTCATCCGCATGTTTTCCCTGCCCTTGGGCCTCATCGGCTCCCTATTCCTGCTGTTCTTGACCAATAATACGCTGAACCTCTATTCCCTCATCGGCATCTTGGTCATGGACGGCCTGGTCGCCAAAAATGGGACGCTCCTCTTGGACTATACGCTGACCCTCATGCACGAACAGGGCCTGGACCCGCGGAGCGCCGTCATCCAGGCCGGCCGCGTCCGGTTGCGGCCTATCTTCATGACCACCTTGACCATGGTCGTCGGCATGCTGCCGACTGCCCTGTCCATGACAGCCGGGTCGGAAATGCGGGCCAGCATGGCCGTCGTCGTCATCGGCGGCCTGCTGACATCGACAGTCTTCACACTGGTCATTATCCCGATTCTTTTCGTCTTCATGGAAAAGCACAGCCTGTTCCGACGAAAGAGTGCCTAAAAAAAGTCCTGCCCTGGTGGCAGGATTTTTTGTTTTATTATAGAATAATATATACATATATAGAAAATGCATCGGGCTCAATGAAGGAGGACTGACCTATGAACGATAGATACACACCGACATTTAATATTCACGAAGCCGTGCGCAAGACTTTACCTTATATGATGGAAATGCGCGAATATTTCCATGCCCATCCGGAATTGAGTGAAAAAGAATTCGATACGTGCAAGACGATATTCCAGGAACTGTCCCTCATGGGCATCGAAGACGTTAAAATCATCGCCGGCACAGGCGTCACCGGCCTGATTCACGGCGCCCTGCCCGGTCCGGTCATCCTCTTGCGGGCCGATATCGACGCCCTGCCGCTGACGGAAAAATTCGACTGCCCTTATTCGTCCCTCGTCGACGGCGTCATGCACGCCTGCGGCCATGACGGCCATGCAGCCAATCTCCTGGGCGTCGCCAAAATCCTCAACAAGCACAAAGACTGCCTGCGCGGCACGATCCGCCTGGCCTTCCAGCCGGCAGAAGAAGGCAACGGCGGCGCCGCCCGCATGATCGACGCCGGCATCCTCAACAACCCCCGCGTCGACTATGCCCTGGGCCTGCACGTCGCCGGCAGCCTGCCCAAGGGGTACGTCGGCATCGGCCGCGGTGAGATTTCGGCGTCCTGTGACGACTTCACCATCACCCTCCACGGCCGCGGCGGCCACGGCTCCCAGCCGTCCCTGTGCATCAGCCCCATCCAGATGGGCATCGACATCATCCAGTCCATCCAGAACTTCGTCTACAACTGCCATGCCGACGGCGACGGCGTCGTCCTCACCTTCGGCCAGTTCCAGGCCGGCCACAACCCGAACGTCATCCCGGAAACGGCCGAACTGAAAGGGACCCTGCGGACATATAACGAAGAAAAGCGGAAACGCATCCTCGACGCCATTCAGGCCATCCTGAAAAATGTCACTACCACTTACGGCGGCACCTTCGACCTGGACGTCGTCCCCTTCTCGCCAGTCTGCGTCAATGACGACGGCGCCACCGACCGGGTCGTCCACATCCTCCAGGACCACTGTTCCCACCGCGTCGACCTGGTCCCCTTGAAGCGCGGCTCCGGCTCGGAAGACTTCGCTTATTTCAGCGCCGCCGTGCCCAGCTCGTTCTACTACGTAGGCGTCTACAGCGACGCACCGGTCATCGGCCATTCGCCAGAATTCCATTGGGACAGCAACGCCTTGAAGTACATGTGCGAAACGATGCTCACCATCGTCTATTACTTTGAAAGTTATGCCTGAGCTTCCCAGTTGTCTAATTCCATATTGAGCGTATAATGAGGGGTATCCATCTTGAAAAAGGAGTGATACCCCTCATGGTATTCTGGTTCATCATCGAACACACGATGCTTCCCATTTTCTTTCTCGTCGTCCTCGGTTATTTCCTCGATAAGAAATTCCACCTCGACGTAAAGACCTTATCGAAGCTCATGTTTTTCCTGGTCATCCCCAGTTTCATCTTTACCAATATCTATACGACGCAATTCCCGGCGACGAGCATCAACATCATCGCGGCCATCGCCATCTTCATGGTCATCTGCTTCGTCATCGCCAACATCGTCGGCCGTATCCGCCACTACGATGCAGCCATGCTGGAATCGTGCCGCAATGCCTTCATGTTCAACAACACGGGAAATCTCGGCGTCGCCCTGATCATCCTCGTCTTTTCCCACGACCCCTTCGTCGTCAACGGCCAGACGCCGTATCTGGCCGAAGCTATGGTCGTACAGATCATCATCTTCATGATCCAGAGCATCTCCCTTAACACGCTCGGCCTCTATCAGGCCGGCCGGGGCCGCCTGACGGCCAGGGATACGCTATCTGTTATGTTCCACATGCCCCTGCTCTATGTCCTGGCTGCGGCCCTCATCGCCCGCTACGTCGGCTGGGACGCCAAGGACTTCTTCCTGTGGCCTATCATGGATATGGCCAGCAAGGCCCTCCTGCCCCTGGCCATGGTCAGCATCGGTGCCCAGTTGTCGCAGACGAAGATCCAATGGCTCGACAAGGACGTCTGGATTGTCAGCATTCTCAAGATGACGGCCCTGCCCCTCATCGGCCTGGCCATGATCTACCTGGCCAATGCCTTCCGGCCCGGCACGTTCACAGCCGTCAGTGCCACGGTCTTCCTCATCTACTGTGCCATCCCGACGGCCGTCAATACGGCCCTGTTTGCCATCGAGTTCGACAACAACCCCGATTACGCCACGCAGGTCGTCATGAACACGACGGCCCTGAGCGCCGTATCCCTGACTTTCTATATTTTCCTGGGACACATTCTTTTCGTCTGAATGATATACTTTTTATCTGTTCGTTATTAAAATCAATATATCCTAACTTTTATTGAAAGAATTTCAATAAAAGTTATTGACATGGCGCGTTTTTACTTATATAATAATTTCATCAACAGAATAGTAGCGGCAAAGGAGCCTGGAAAGAGAGAGCATAAACTATCTTTCCAGGCTTTTCGTATATTCTGGCGATAATAAAATATGACAGTAGACAATGATGTCTTTCCCCTGATGGTTCCATCAGGAAAGGCATCTTTTTTATTTGTCAGGAGGTTGGGAATTATGAAAAAATTATGGTCACGTTTAGGAGTGCTGCTCCCGTGTCTGCTCATGGCAGCGCCGGCAGCCTTCGCTTCCGATCCGGGGACGATCGATACAGGCGATACGGCCTGGGTCCTCATCAGCGCAGCCCTGGTATTCATCATGACACCGGGCCTTGGCTTCTTCTACGGCGGCATGGTCCGCAACAAGAACGTCTTGACGACGATTATGCAGAGCTTCTTCATCGTCGCCATGATTTCCGTAGAATGGATCCTCATCGGCTATGCCATGACTTTCGGTACGGATATTAATGGTTTCATCGGTTCTCTTGATAAAGTCGGTCTTACCGGCGTCGGCATGGCTGTCCTGGAAAACGGGACGATTCCGGAAATGGCTTTCGTCGCCTTCCAGTGCATGTTCGCCGTCATCACACCGGCCCTGATCACCGGCGCTTTCGCCGAACGCATGAAGTTCCACGCTTTCGTCGTCTTCATCCTGCTCTGGGCTATCTTCATCTACAACCCCATGGCACACTGGGTCTGGGGCGGCGGCTTCCTGGCTAAACTCGGTGCCCTCGACTTCGCCGGCGGCCTGGTCATCCACATCCTCTCCGGTGTTTCGGGCCTGACCCTCTGCGTCCTCCTGGGCAAACGCTATGGCTATGGGAAAATCCCCATGGTTCCGCATAATCTGCCTATGACCGTCCTCGGCGCAGCCCTCCTCTGGTTCGGCTGGTTCGGTTTCAACGCCGGCAGTGCTCTCGGCGCCAACGCACTGGCTGCCAGCGCGTTCATCGCTTCTCAAGCCGCTGCCGCTGCAGCTACGGTCACCTGGGTCGCTGTCGAATGGATTGTCCAGGGTAAACCGACCATCCTCGGTGCCGCTTCGGGCTGCATCGCCGGCCTGGTTGCCATCACACCGGCAGCTGGCTTCGTCGCTCCCCTTCCAGCCTTGATCATCGGCGCTGTCGGCGGTGTCATCTGCTACTTCGCCGTCGCCGTCGTCAAAGCCAAACTCGGTTACGACGATTCCCTCGACGCCTTCGGTATCCACGGTATCGGCGGTGCATGGGGCTCCATCGCCACCGGCATCTGGGCTACGACGGAAGTCAACCCAGCCGGGGCTAACGGCCTCTTCTACGGCAGCTCGGATTTGCTCGTCGCTCAGATTATTTCCACTGTCGTCGCTTACGCCCTGGCCATTGTCGGCACGTTCATCATCTTCAAGATCATCAGCCTCTTCATGACGGTCCGCACCGATAAGAATGAAGAAATCACAGGCCTGGACATTGGCGAACACGGCGAACGGGGTTATAATTATGCTATCATGTCCGGCAGCCCCTTCGGCGAAACGCCGGCGACGCCGCTCGGCAATGCATCCTTGAACAATGCCGCTGTCAACAGCGCAGGCATTAACGGTCGTAACTTATAGAGGTGATACGAATGGAAGAACATCCGATTACAAAAGTAGAAATCATCACTCGTCCGAGTAAATTGGAAGAGCTCAAAGAAGCCCTGAACAACATCGGTGTCATGGGCATGACTGTCAGCCAGGTCTTCGGCTGCGGCCTCCAGAAAGGCTACGTCGAAGTCTACCGCGGCCAGCGGTACAACATCAACCTCCTGCCAGGCATCAAAGTCGAAACGGTCGTCTGTGAAGTGCCGGTCGACAAAGTCGTCGAAGTCGCCCAGAAAGTCTGCAAGACAGGCAAACCGGGCGACGGCAAGATTTTCATCTACCGCCTGAACGATGCCGTCCGCATCCGGACAGGCGAACGAGGACCTATCGCCATCATGGACGAAAAGTGAGTGTACAAACGGGGCTGTCGCATGGGCGACAGCCCCGTTTTGAGTATCAAGTTTACAAAAAATCGGCCCATTTCACAAAGTCCCTCGCTGCCAGCGGGATAAGAGGAAATTACGGAATCGTTCTACAACCGGTAAGACCTGGGCCTGCCGTAACATGGCCAGGAAGAGGTATCGCTGTTCAATAGGATCGGCAATCGGTATCCGGTCGAGGTCATAATATTGTAACGTATAAAAATCAGGTACTATCGCAACGCCATAGCCAGCTGCTACGAAGCCGGCCATGGCGTTGTCTTCTTCTACGTGGCAGGCAACTTTTAAATGGACGTCAGCCTGTTCTAAGAGACCTTGGATAATGTCACTGAGACCACTGTTTTTGCCGAATGCGATGAATGGATAGGGTTCCAGTTCCTTCAGGGATACGGAACCGCGATTGCTCAGGGGATGCCCCTTGGGGACGGCGACGACCAAATTTTCTTCGGCAATCGGATAGAAGACAACATCCGGTTCATTTTCGACAAAAGAACAGAGGGCAACATCGATTTCTTCTTCTTTCAATTCCTTGATGAGCGCTGCTGTCGTCCCCTGGTGAAAGTCGAAGGTAATGCCGCCATTGCCTTCGGCAGCCTGGAACTGGGTAATCATCTCCGGGACCATCGTATAGCCCATAGTATAAATGAAGCCCAGCGTAATTTTCCCCTGGTCCGGCCGCGTATAGGCTTTCATCAAGTCGACACCGCGGCCGAGTTCCTGCAGCGACCGTTTGACATAGGGCAGGAACAGATGGCCATACTTATTCAAATAGATATTGCGCCCCCGTTTTTCAAAGAGCTGGATGCCCAGCTCTTTTTCCATATCCCGGATAGCCCGGTTCAAACTCGGTTCGGTAATGTACAGGGCTTCGGCCGCTTTTCGATAGTGTTCGGTCTCAGCCAGTTTCAAGAAGTATTGAAGTTGCTTTAAATTCATGGTCTTCTCCTTTCACATACGTATTTATCATAGATTGTGATAAAGAGCCCTAAATTAATAGTTTTTTAGTTCGTATTTCCGCAAAAATAGCTATCAATTCACACCTTTTATAGCAATAAAACTATTCGTTTAACGAACAATCCCCTTTTACTGGTCTTACGCTATATTATGCGTTTTACATAAATCTCGACAAGCGGGTCTCTGGAAATGAATCTATCATCCCAAGGCAATTCTCAAGATTATTGTATCATTTTTAATAGTTTTTTTGAACTGTTTTTTATTATTTTAAGAAATTGTGCTATTAGATTTCTCTCCGTATAATAAAGGCGTACCGAAAACATAGTTCGATATTTCACAGAAAAATCTATTTCTATATTTCTTATAGTATGATAAGGAGGAACTCCCTTTATGAGTCAGCACTATCCGCACATTTTTGAACCGTTCACTGTCAAACGCACGACTTTCCGCAACCGCGTCATCATGCCGCCGATGGGTTCAAACCTGGCCACCTTTACCGGTGAAGTTTCAGAAGATATAAAAAACTACTACGGCCTCCGTGCCCGCGGCGGTACAGCCCTGATTATCGTCGAAAACGCCTGTATCGACTATCCCCTGGCCACGAACGGCACCAAACAGCTGCGCATCGACAACAAGCAGTTCATCCCAGGTCTCTACGAATTGACGGAATGCATCCATCAGTACGGCGCCCTGGCTTCTATCCAGCTCAACCACGCCGGCGCTTCCGCTTATCCAGAAAGACTGAACGGTCTTCAGGCCGTCTCGGCATCGTCGGTTCCTTCCAAAGAAGGCAATCCGGCACCGCGTCCGCTGGAAAAATGCGAAATCCTCAACATTGTCCAGAAATATGCCGAAGCTGCCCAACGCGCCGTCCAGGCCGGCTTCGATATGGTCGAAATCCACGGGGGCCATTCGTACCTCCTGGACCAGTTCTTATCACCGTACTACAACAAACGGACTGACGAATTCGGCGGCTCTCACGAAAACCGGGCCCGCTTCGCCCGCCTCGTCGTCGAAGCCGTCCGCAAGGCCGTCGGACCGTGGGTGCCCATTTCTTTCCGCATTTCAGCAGACGAATTCATCAAAGGCGGAAACACCTTGGACGACACACTGAAACTCTTGGAATACATCGAACCGGAAGTCGACATCATCAACGTTTCCGCCGCCGTCAACGACTCCATCCAGTACCAGATCGATAAATGCGACCTGCCTGACGCCTGGCGCGCCTACCTGTCGGAAGCGGTAAAGAAGAAATTCAACAAACCGGTCATCATTTCCGGCAATATCCGCAATCCCCAGGTAGCCGACCAGATCATCGCCGAAGGCAAGACAGACTTCATCGCCATCGGCCGCGGCCTCATCGCCGATCCCGATTGGGCCCGCAAAGCACAGAGCGGCCGTACCTGCGATATCCGCAAGTGTATTTCCTGCAACATCGGCTGTGCCGATCACCGCATCGCCAAATCCCAGCCGATCCGCTGCACCGTCAATCCGGCTGTCTGTGGCGGCGAAGCCTATAAAAAGCAGAAAGTCACGCGCGATATCCACGTCGTCGTCATCGGCGGCGGTACATCGGGCCTGGAAGCAGCCTGCACGGCCGCTGAAGTCGGCTGCCGCGTCACCCTCATCGAACGGGAAGGCGAAGTCGGCGGCCTGGCCCGCAAAATCGCCCGCTTCCCGGAAAAGAGCCGCATCGAAGACTTCCCGGCTTATCTCGAACACCGGGCTGCTCAGCTGCCAAATCTGACCATCAAACTGAACACAACGGCTACCAAAGAAATGCTGGCTGAACTCAAGCCGGACATCCTCTATGCCGCCACAGGTTCCAAACCGATGCTGCCGCCTATCGAAGGCCTGCGCGAACTGACCGATGCCGAAGGCTCCCACATCCGTTCCATCTACGGCTTCATGGATAACATCCCTTACTATGAAGTCAACGCCGAAGGCAAAAAAGTCGTCATCATCGGCTGCGGCGCTGTCGGCCTGGACGTCATGGAATTCTTCACGCTGCGCAAAGCCGACGTCGCCATGATCGAAATGATGCCGTCCTTCGGGAAAGACGCGGACATCGTTTCCAAATCGACGTTCAAGGAACTCCTGGCAACCCATCCCGTCGACATGCATCTCGGCACGGCACTGCAGAAAGTCTGCCCGGACAAATTCATCGCATCCCACAACGGTGAATCTGCCGAATATCCCTTCGACTACGGTTTCATCTGCATGGGCCTCGTCCCGGATATCCCTGCTGACGACCCCTTCAAGGCCTATGCCGAAGAACAGGGCATTCCCTTCTGCAACTTCGGCAACAGCCGCAAGACGGGCCAGATCATCCACGGCACGGAATTAGGCCGCAACATCGTCGCTACCATCGATATGATCGGCGGTTTCGACGACTAATGACTTCCGTCTGTATTTCTGCCATAACCAATATCCCACGTTGGTTATGGCAAAATACAAACGGATATTTTTTTATTAACGATGATACGGGGTTCATTGTATTTCTTTAAATTATTTGCTACACTAAAATTCAGATTATCTGTATTTATCACTAGGAGGATGTATTATGGGTAAAATTGCAGTTACAGAACGCGTTACAGGGCATACGGAATTAATCGGTCTCATTGCCTATCCAATCCGCCACAGTATGTCTCCAACCATGCACAACGAAGCCTTCAAGAAATTAGGCCTCGATTACGTCTACGTCTGCTTTGAAGTCGACAATTCGACGCTGGAAGACACGGTCAAAGGCCTGCGCGCTATGAAAGTCCGCGGTTGGAACGTCTCCATGCCCAACAAAGGACCGATTACACAGTATCTCGATAAATTGTCGCCGGCATCTCAAATCATCGGTGCCTGCAACACCGTCGTCAACGACAACGGCGTCCTGACCGGTACGATTACCGACGGTATCGGTGCCATGCAGGCCCTCAAAGACGAAGGTGTCGAATATATCGGCAAAAAAATGGTCGTCATCGGTGCCGGCGGTGCCGCTACGGCCATCGAAGTACAGGCAGCCCTCGATGGCGTCCGCGAACTGACGATTTTCAACCGCGCCGACGAATTCTACGCCCACGGCGAAGAAACGGTCAAGAAACTGCGCGAACGCACGGATTGCATCGTCAACATCTATCCCCTCGAAGACCATGCTAAATTGAAAGAAGAACTGGACAGCGCTGATATCTACATCGACAGCACGTCGTGCGGCATGAAACCGTTGGAAGACGTCGTAGCTATCCCCGATAAATCCTATCTCCGCCCGGACCTGGTCGTCATGGATACGGTCTACGCTCCGCGCCAGACGAAACTCATGAAATGGTGCGACGAAGTAGGCTGCAAAAACTTCAACGGCCTCGGCATGATGCTCTATCAGGGCGCTGCTGCGTTCAAACTCTGGACTGGCAAAGAAATGCCTGTCGACTTCATCAAAGACGTCTTATTCTAATCCAAGGAGGCTATGCTCAACCATGGTAACAATCGGTAATGTCGCTTTAAACAATGGAATCCCTAAAATCTGCGTCCCCATCGTCGGCCGCACTCTTTCTGAACTCGTCCAGGAATGCCGTTATCTCCAGGATAAAATCTACGACGTCGTCGAACTGCGCATCGACTTCTTAAAAGACGTCACGTCCCTCGACGCTGTCGGCGAAGCCTTGGCAACCGTCCGCCAGGAATTGCCGAACGGTGCTATCCTGTTCACGTTCCGCACCAAAGAAGAAGGCGGCGAAACGGAAGTCCCTGAAAGCTACTATTTCGACCTCATCGACTACGCTATCAAAAGCGGTAAAATCGATGCCGTCGACGTCGAATACTTCCGCGACCGCGCCAGCATCGAAAAAGTCCTGGCCGTTGCGAAAGAACACGGCGTCACGGTCATCATGAGCAACCACGACTTCGACAAGACACCGTCTTTCGATGAAATCACTGGCCGCCTCATGGGCATGAAGAAACTCGGTGCCGACGTAGCCAAACTGGCCTGCATGCCGAACTCGGCTAAAGACGTCCTGACCCTCTTGTCAGCAACGGAAGCCGTCAAATCCAAGTATCCCGACGAACCGCTCATCACCATGTCCATGGGAAAACTCGGCGCCATCAGCCGCATCAGCGGGGAAATCTTCGGCTCTGCCCTGACCTTCGGCTCGGCTAAAAAAGCCTCTGCTCCGGGCCAGCTGGAAGTCACGACACTGCAAAAAATATTACAAGCCCTTCACTAAGAGCTATTAATGGTCTCTCCTATAAAGATATAGCAAAAGGCGCTGTCCCATGAAGACAGCGCCTTTTTGAGTATTAAGTTTGCCGTTTGCAGTCTTCTTTTCATTTAACAGACTGAATACGATGAATATCGCCGACAATAAATATCAGGGACAATACACCAACAGCGGCGACAGCACTGATAAAAACCATGGCTCCTACAAAAGAACCGGTCAAATGGACGATAAGGCCAATGACAATGGGTGTCACAATACCGGCCAGATTGCCAGCAAAGCTGAAAACACCGCCGGCCAGTCCGAGAGAATCTTGCGGAGCGACATCGCCAACAGTACTCCAGATGATAGCCGCCATGCCCTGTCCAAAGAAAGAAAAGGCCATGATGGCAATGATGACATCCAGGGAATCGAAATAGTTGGCAGCCATGATCGACATAGAACAAATGAGGCCGCAGGCAATCGGCAGTTTACGGGCTTTCGATAAAGAAGCGCCTTTTTTCAGCATATGGTCGGACCAACGGCCGCCGAGAAGGACGCCGCAAAGAGCGCCGATATAAGGGATGACTGCATAAATACCAGCCTTTAACATGGGCAGGTTCTTGGCCATGATTAAATACGTCGGGAACCAGGTCAGGAAGAAATACATCGTACTCGTATTAGCAAACTGACTGATATAGATGCCGATGAGCTGGCGATGACGGAAGAGTTCCCGCAGCTGGGCCATGGTAATCTTCTTGGAAGTCCCGGCATTTTCAGCCTGGCCGCCGCCTTCGCGGATATAGTCGAGTTCTGCCTGGTTGACGCCCTTACAATCTTTAGGGTCCCGGTAGAGAAGATACCAGATGACGCTGACGCCGATTCCTACAAAACCAGTGATGTAGAAGATTTCCCGCCAACCAAAGGTGTCGAGGATCCAAAACAGGACAGGTGTCAAAAAGGCCAGTCCCACAAATTCAGCAGCCGTATAGATAGACGTTGCCGTTGCCCGTTCGCGGTCCGGAAACCAGGCGGCAACGACGCGGCTGTTCGTGGGAAAGGCCGGTGATTCAGCCGCTCCGATAGCCATACGGATACCAAAAAGGGATAGAAAACTATGTCCCAACCCCATAATCATGGTAAATAAGGACCAGAAGAAAAGCGAAATCGTATACGTAATGCGCGGACCAAACCGTTCTAAGAAGCAGCCGCCGGGTACCTGCATCAGCGCATAAGCCCAGGCAAAGGCCGACAGCAGCATCCCCATCGTAGCGGCACTGAATCCCAGTTCAGCACTCATGCTGGGCGCTGCAACGGCCATGTTCGTCCGGTCTAAATAATTAATCGCCGTTAAGATGAAGATAAGGCTCAGCATGAACCAGCGTTTCCGCGTCGGCTTTCCAGCGTGTACCGACTGGTTAGGTATTGTTTTTTTATCATTCACAGGAATACCTCCCTTAATAGATTTTATCTATGAAAATTACATCGTCCTATACTTTGTTCTATAATTCACATACTCAGGCAAAAAAATAATCTTGCTATCAGATGGTGAAAAGTACCATCTGATAGCAGATAATATATTTATGCCTGTCTTTTCTTGGCCGAAAGATTGACGAACAAGGCCAACAAGACGCTCAGCAAAGTAATGGCTGCATCAAAGATGATGACGTAGACCGGGCCATCAGCACCGCCAGCCGTGGCAATAGAACCGGCTGCCGATACGCCAACCCATGTACCGATACTGGACAAAATCATAACGATACTGATGATGGTCCCTTTGACCTGGGGGAACAAGTCACTGACTGTAGCCGTAACCAGCTGCAAAACACCGCCAGCTGCCGAGAAGCCGATGACAAAACCACCGATGATGGTCAATGTCGGATTGTGTACAACGGCCAGGATAGCGAACATGATGAAGGCGATGAGAGGATACCAGAAGACGAGCCGGATCGATTTGATGACCTTATCAGCGATGACTGCTGTGAGCAGTACAGCGACGATGACACCAATCGAATAGTAAGACTGAATGACCGACGGATTGGACATGCCGACCCATTTCCCATATTCCTGATTGCAATTGACCCAAATCTGGAAAGTCGCCGTCGTCGTGAAGCCCATAATGATGAGGGCAATGCTGCTGGCCGTAAATTTCAGGCTCTTCAAGCTTTCCATGAAAGACGGCTGAGCATCTCCTTTTTCGGCAACACCACTCTGTTTCGGGAAAGGCATGATCATCGTCAAGACGGCGATGACAGCGCAGACAACCGGGAAGAAATAGAATAATGTCGTATGAGGCATCTGTGTAGCCGCAACGAACATGATCATGAAGGGCAGGATGAACTGGCCAATAGCGATGAACAATTTTGTCATGATGCTGGCAAAAGCACTGCGGCCGACAAAGATTTCCATAGCTGCCGGCATAACGCCGCCATTGAGGAAAGCATTACCGATGCCGCCGATGAGGCCGGCAATATAAGCAACGGTCAGATTGTCGGCAACGGCTACACCTAAGAAAAAGATGGCATAAAAAACGCTGCCAAAGAACGAAATGATACGGCGGCCGAAGCGGTCCGATAAAGGGCCGGAAAAGAAACTGCCGATAAGGCAGCCCAGGCCTAAAGAAGCCGATACCCAGACAACACCGCTGGCATCATACATGCCGCCAGCCAGCTGGACGGACCCCCATTGCTGGGCCAGGGCCTGTTTATAATGACCGAGGATGGATGCCGCAACGCCGAGGATCAAATAATTCAGATACAGTACGATAGCTGTAAGATACAGTTTTTTACTTGTCTTTGTCTCTTCCACGTTAAATTCCTCCTGTTGCCACTACGTCTCCCGAATCATGGACCCGGGAGACGTAGTCACAGACAATAATGGATCTATTAAATTTCTAAAGCCGCATTGAAAGCATCTGTCGTAGCCGTCAGCGCGCTGCCCGGCGCCTTGAAAGCTTCGCCGATGACGAAAGTCTGCGGTACAAACTTGGAAACTTCTTCATTAAGCGGGTTATAGCTGCGGGACCCCATAGCCAGGACAATGCTGTCGAAGCCTCTCAGTTCGCCTTTTGTTCCATCAGCCAGTTCATAGCTGACGCCATCTTTGAAGAATTCTGTAACTTTGGCGCCCGGTACGAGCTGTACGCCGTGACGTTTGAAGTCATCAAAGATGAAGACGCGGTTTTCTTTGGAAACATCTGCCGCTAAGGTATCTTTCATTTCAATGACCGTTACTTTGTGATCCCGTTCGCAAAGGAATTCAGCCGCTTCGCAGCCGACCATACCACCGCCGACAACGAGGGCTTTTTCGCCGATTTCATACTTGCCGTCGAGCATATCCTGAGCTGTGACATAACCAGAATCAGCCAAGCCAGGGATGTTCAAGATGAGAGGAATCGAACCAGTCGCAAAGATAACGGCATCAGGAGCCATTTCTTTCAAGAGGTCTACGGTAGCTTCCGTATTCATCTTGATGGTAACGCCAGCTTCTTCAGCACGGACGATATAGCTGCGGACAGCCGACGTGAGGTCGCCCTTATCAGCCGGATAAGCGGCTAAATGGAAGTTGCCGCCGAGGACGTTGCTCTTTTCCAGCAACGTAACCTGATGACCACGCTGTGCGCAGATGCGGGCTGCATAGAGACCGCCAGGACCGCCGCCAACGACGACGACTTTTTTCGCTTTGGCAGCCGGCGTTACTTCCGCTTCACGGCCACATTCCGGGTTCAGCGCGCAAGTAATGGGGTCGCCGCGGAACATGTACGGCACGCAGCCGAGGAGGCAGCCGATGCACGGTGTCATGCTGTCAAGCTTGCCGTTTTTAGCTTTATTCGGCATTTCCGGATCAGCCAGGCTCTGACGACCAAAAGCGATGATATCAGCACGGCCTTCACGGACCATGAGTTCAGCGTACTGCGGTTCTGTATAACGGCCGACCGTAATGACCGGGACGTTGACAGCCCGTTTGATTTCTTCGACGAGGGGTGCACTGAAACCGCCATGGACGGCACCGGGCGCCCACATGAATTCATCATGGACATGGACGGCACGGCTGACATGCAGAGCATCAATGCCACATTCTTCGACGAGGTAAGCAGCTACGGTTGCCGCATCCTGGACGGTCTGGCCGCCTTCGATGTCATCGCTGGCATTGATACGGCAGAGAATCGGCATCTTGCCACCCGTCTTTTTGCGGATATTTTCAATGATCAGGCGCGGCAGGCGCATGCGGTTTTCAAAGCAGCCACCAAATTCATCGACACGGTTATTGGTACGGGACGAAATGAAAGTGCTGACCAAGTAGCCGTGTGCACAGTGTACTTCGACCATATCGATACCGGCACGCTGAGCGCGGGCAGCGGCATCACCGTAACATTCAATCAATTTGTAGATTTCTTCGCGGGAAATAGCAACAGGTACTTCACGACCTGAAGAAGGAGCAATGGCGCTGGCTGCTTTCAAGGGGAAGCCCGTGAGAGCCGAATTACCTTCTGGACCTGCATGCTGCAACTGAATGGATGCAATCGCTCCGTTAGCATGGATAGCGTCGGCAACTTTGCGGAAGCTGTCTATGGTATCATCGGAAAAGAGGCACGGCTTTCTGGGGCCGCCTTTCGCTTCACTATAAACAACAGTAGATTCGATGGTGATCAAACCGAAACCGCCTTTAGCACGAGCTGCATAGTAAGCTGCAGAGCGGTCGCTCAGTGTGCCGTCGGTATTGGCGAAGTTATTGCCCATGGGTGGAACAGCAAAGCGGTTCGGAATCGTAACGGAACCGATCTGAATCGGTTGGAACATAGCATTGAATTTCATGTTTATATCTCCTTACTCTATGTGCGAATAAAAGTTAAGCGAAGAATTTTTCAAAAACTTCTTCATGAGGCATATCTTTGCCAGTGAAGAGTTTGAAAGCAGCAACGCCCTGCCAGAGAAGCATGCCGATACCGCCAACAGCGGCTTTGCAGCCAGCTTCCTGTGCGTCTTTGATCATCTGTGTTTCTTTCGGGTTATATACCGTATCGGCTACGACGAGTTCCGGACGGAGGTATTCTTTTTTAATCAGGCTCTGGCCATCGAGGGGTTTCATGCCGACTTTCGTAGCATTGACCAGGATATCAGCCTGGGCAATAGCAGCTTTCAAAGCAGCATCGTCAGCGAGGTCCGTAACAGAAACTTTGCACTTGAGGTCAGCAGCCGTAATTTTTTCTACAGTATGTTCAGCATTGGCGAAAAATTCGTCTTTGCGGTTGAAAATAGCGATTTCAGCAGCGCCATCCAAAGCAGTCTGGCAGGCAATAGCCGTAGCCGCACCGCCAGCACCGAGGAGGACGATTTTCTTGCCCGTAATGTCGACGCCATTTTCGCGAAGATTGTGGACGAATCCAACGCCATCAGTGTTGTTACCAATCAATTTGCCGTCTTTTACGACAACCGTATTGACAGCCCCGATCAGCTTAGCTGCCGGAGACAGTTCATCGAGATACTGAGCGATTGCCGTCTTGCAGGGCATGGTAACGTTGAAACCGCCGAAGTTCAATGTGCGGACTGCCTGGATAACAGCAGGGAGCTGATCGATCTGTACATCGAAAGCGAGGTAAGCGGCGTTAATGCCGAGGCGGGCAAAGGTGTAATTATACATAACGGGCGAGCCGGAATGACCGACCGGGGAACCGAATAAACCAAATAACTGTGTGTGACCATCAATTCTTGCTTCCATGATAAGACTCCTTTCAATACGACCTATTTATTGATTAACCGAGGATTTCAGGCCAAACCTGTTCCAAGACTTTCTTTGTGCCTTCAAAGTTTTCTTTGGCTGCTTCTTTAACGCCTTTCGCAATGATGACATCGCTGATGACTTCGACGCCGCAGACTTTCGGTTCAATACCTTTATCGCGGATCATCTTTACGAAGCCTGCTGTATCACCGTAACCTGTGCCCGGAACCATGCGGTCGTGCATGGATTCGTCGCGAAGGATCGTCGGTGCATAGGGATGCTGCTGAACGTCGTTGATCTGGATGGAAATGATTTTATCAGACGGGATATCAGCCAGATAGGACGGATCATAGGACTGATTAGCGCGGATCCAGTGCCAGCTGTCAAGAATAAGTTTTGCATTATCGCAGCCGCAGCCTTTGACGACAGCCCAGCCGGTCTTTACATCGGGAATACCCGAGTACGGCATCGGTTCTACGCCGATAATGTATTTACCAGCACGCTGGCAGAGTTCTTTCAGCTTCTGTGCCGTATGTTCAACAGAATATTTTTCCATCAAGCCGATGTTGATATGCTGTACGCCGAAGAGGTCGCACATATGGAAGCAGATTTGTTCTTTATATTTCTGTTCATATGAACGATGGTCTTCTGCCCACATGGTGATGTATTCGACTTCTGTAACCTTCATGTCATATTTTTTGAGGATAGCCAGGATATCTTCATCATGAAGGCCTTCAGCCAAGGCATCGACATACGTTTCAGCACGGAGGCCGATACCTTCAAAACCGGCTTCTTTAGCAGCGCTGACGCGTTCTTCAAAAGTGCACTGGTCGCCAAGGGTCCAAGAGCTTACAGTAATCGGGGATTTTTTAGACATAATAGATACACTCCTTAATATTATATGTATATAAATTTCATAGTTTCCTATGTATAAAACTTATTTATAAAGCAACTCTTTGATTTCATCGACAGGCATCGTTTCGCCGGTATACAAGCGGTAGGCTTCAGCGCCCTGGTAAAGAAGCATGCCCAGGCCTTCAAAAGTACGGCAGCCTGCCTCTTTTGCCTGTTTGAGCAGCTTCGTTTCAGCCGGCATATAAACGACATCAGTTACGATGAGGTCCGGACGAAGGACATCGAGGCCATCGATGATGCTCTTATCTTCCAGCGGAGCCATGCCGAGGCGGGTCGCATTGGAAAGGATATCGCTTTCAGCAATTTCCTTTTTGAGCAATTCTGTATCGGCTAAATCATTCAAGGTGATTTTGATACTGGGAACAGCCTGGCGGATGGCCTCTAAATTGGCTTCAGCCCGCGGCCAAAAAGCATCTTTCAAATTGAATACGGCGATTTCACGGACACCTTCCAAAGCGCATTGGATCATAATGGCCGAAGCGACGCCGCCGGCACCGACTAAGGTAATCTTTTTATCTTTTACCGAAACGCTGCCAGTCTTCAAGTTCAACGTGTATCCAGCTCCATCGGTAATATGTCCGGTCAGGACGCCATCATCGTTGACGATGGTGTTGACAGCTCCGATAGCTTTAGCTGCTGGCGAAAGCTTATCGAGGAACGGAATGACTGCATTTTTCAACGGCATCGTGACATTGGCACCGCGGAAATTCAGAAGTTTCAGCGAATTGATGGCTTTTTCCGTATTTTCTTCTGTAACGTCAAAAGCAAAATAAGCGAAATCCTGATTGAATTTCTGAAAGCAGTAATTATACATCTGCGGAGATTTAGAATGACCGACTGGCGTACCGATAAGGCCTAACAGCCGGGTAGTTCCTGAAATATGCACGAATAAACGCTTCCTTTTCATAAGTAAGTGTAAAAATGAACAATAGCGTCGGGACTGCGGTTTCCTTTCAGAAGCCCCTGTCCTTCCATGGCTCTATGGTACCGCATCGTGAATTATTTAACAAATCAATAATTTTCATGTTTCCATAGACCAAAGCTATGATAAATGGTAAAATAAAGCTATATGTAACTAAATGTAATAGTACACCGTGAAAAATATGACAGGAGGTCCGCTATGAATCTTTCCCACCTCAGATATTTCGTCAAATTAGCCCAGATCAAGCATTACACTAAAACAGCAGAATTACTATGTATCACACAGCCCAGTCTGAGTCATGCCATTTCGCAGCTGGAAAAGGAACTCGGCGTCGTCTTATTTGAAAAAGGCCCACGCGGAACGGAACTGACCAGCTTTGGAAAACAGTTCTTTGCCAGCGTGAACTCATCATTGAACATCTTGGACAACGGCATCGAAACCATCAAGAACGGCGCCCGCGGCAACGGCATCATCCGCATCGGCTGCCTGCGGACTCTAGGGGTACACTACGTACCAGAGCTGGCAGCGGCCTTTAAAAATGTTCATCCCGACAGGGACATCCAGTTCACCTTCCACGTCGACCTGACCAACAGCTTGCTGAAGTCCCTAGCTGAAAGCGCTTTCGATCTGGTCTTTGCCTCGCGGCCGATGGTCATGTCCCAATTTGAAGCGACAGCCGTTTAGCAAGAACTGGTCTTAATCGTTCCCAACGACCATCCTTTAGCCAAAAAATATATCGTCGATTTACGGGATACCCTGGATTATCCTTATATCTTCTTCGATAAGACATCGGGCCTGCGCCCCATCGTCGCTCACATGTTCGCTGAAATCGGCGCGAATCCAAAAATCGCCTATGAAGTTTCTGAAGACCAAGTCATCGCCGGACTGGTAGCACAAAACTTCGGCATCGCCGTCGTCCCCTTCATGGACATGCTCTTGCAGCTGGACGTAAAGATTCTGCCCATTGCCTATCCCTCATACGAGCGGAAGTTCTATATGATTTCAAATAAGAACCAATATGTCCCACCTGTCGTGCAGGAATTCAAAAATTTTGTCCTGGATAAAGTTCGTAATACCTAATATTTTTTCATATACCCTCTATATAGGTCAAAAAGTCATAAAGATAAAATCTATGTCATTATGCATGTTTTCAATAATAAGTGATAGCCATGCAGTATACAGTAAAAGGGCTTGCCGCAAAACGACAAGCCCTTCATTACACATTATTTTCACATACTTCAGCAAATCTTATTTGTTTATCTCTAAAAACTACAAACGGAATACTCAAAAAGTCCTGTCATTATGCGACAGGACCTTTTTTTCAGTCTATATCTTTTATGAGTTCTTCAAAGGCATCGAGTACTTCTTCGATAGTCTTGTTATTAGGGATGCGGTAGTCGGCGGCATTGCGGTAGAGGGCAATGCGTTCGTCATAGAGGTCGTAGACTTTCTGTTTGCCGTCTTTCAGCAAGGGCCTCGTCGATACGTCGACGTCGCTGACGATGTCTTCAGGCGAGCGGTCGAGGAAGAAGACCGTGCCGGTCTTCTTGAAGATGTCCATGTTTTCCGAGCGTTTGACGACGCCGCCGCCGCAGGCTACGACAATGCCCGATTTTTCTGCCAGGGACTGGCTGGCCCGGACTTCGGCATCGCGGAAGCAGTCTTCACTGACGGCAAAGAGTTCCGGTATGGTCTTGCCTTCCTGTTCGACGATGACGTCGTCGGCGTCATAGAAATCGCGGCCCAGGCGCTGTGCCAGGGCTTTGCCGAAAGTGGTCTTGCCGCTACCGGGCATGCCGATGATGATGATGTTCTGTTTATTATTCATAGTAGTGTTCCATCTCCTTAGCGATTTGTTCGATGACCGAGAACGGAATGTCCCGGCCCATCCAGATTTCTTCTGAGCCGATGGCCTGCGCGACGAGCATGTACATGCCGTTCAGGGTCTTGGCGCCGTGACGGCGGGCGGCCTGCAGTATCTGCGTATCTTTCGGGTTGTAGACGATGTCGACGACGGCTGGGAAAGTGGCGATGATCCGTTCCGATACGGGACAGCCGTTGACGTCGGGGAACATGCCGACGGGTGTGCAGTTGACCAGGACGTCGCCGCCTTGGGAATGTTCAAAGTCCTGATAGTCGATGGTATCGGCACCGACGGTCTTGGAGAAGGCGTCGAATTCCGTCTTCGAGTGAGGATGGCGGGATACGACGGTAATCGACTTGGCACCGCTGTCGGCCAGGTACTGGATGATGGCCCGGGCACCGCCGCCGGAACCGAGGACGACACAGTTCTTTTCTTTGATGCCGATTCCGGCATGGTCCAGGGAGCGGCCGAATCCGCCGTAGTCCGTATTGTAGCCGAAGGTGCCGTGGTCTGTGAAGTGGATCGTATTGACGGCACCGATGATACGGGCTTCGCGGGAAATATCCGTCAAGTACGGCATAACGTCGAGTTTGTAGGGAATGGTGACATTGGCTCCCGTATACCCTTCGTCGCACAGGCGCTGAAGTTCATTGGGGATATCGTTGCGGTCCATTTCCAGGACGCCGTACTGATGCTGCCCCTCGACCTGTAAGATTTTGAATAATTTTTCGTGGATTGCCGGGGAAGCCGTATGGCCTAACTTAGCCCCGATGACGCCTAATTTCATCTACATTCCCTCCTTGATCGGATACGTAATTCCCTAAGATTTTAAAATAATTGCAGTGTTCTGCCAGGTTATGTAGGACCCGGTTTGTCGCCGGATTGCGCAGGTTGCCCATGACATCGATGTGGAAGAAGTATTCAAAGGGCCGGCCCTTGAGGGGCCGCGATTCCAGATGAGTCATGTTCATGCCGTTATAGAAGAAGTAGCCCAGGACGTGATACAAGGCGCCTGGCCGGTGCTGTGTCGTCAGGACCAGGGTAATCTTGTCGGCCTCTGGGGACTGTTCCATATCGGCGGCGATGATGAAGAACCGCGTATAATTCATGGTATTGTCATTAATATGTTCCACCAGAACATCGAGGCCGTACATATCAGCTGCCGTCTTGTTGGCAATGGCGGCGATATGGGGGTCCCCCATTTTTTGAACCTGTTCGGCACTCTGAGAGGTACTGAAATAGGGGTGGAGCTGCCATTCGCCGTGGTGTTTGAGGTAACTCCGGCACTGGTTGAGTCCCTGCGGATGAGAATAGACTTCGCGGATGTCTTCGAGTTTCGTCCCTGGCAGGGTCAAGAGGCAATGCTCTACTTTGACGTATTTTTCGCCGACGACGCAGCAATCGTAGCGGTGGATGAGGTCGTATACATCGGTGATGCCGCCAGTCGATGAATTCTCGATGGGCAGGACGCCGTAACGAGCCTGACGGGTAGCGACAGCCTGAACGACGTCTTCAAAGTGAGAGCCATAAGCAGGCGAAATATTCTTGCCGGCAAAATAAGACTTCATGGCTTCATACGTATACGATCCGGGCTGGCCGAAACAGGCGATGTTCAATGGCATATCTTCAGACGCATCCATTACCAGCACCGCCCTTTCTCTGACAAGCAGACGTCGAGGATAGCCCAGGCAGCGGCCGCTTCGACGACGGGAATGGCGCGCTGGACGATGCAGGGATCGTGGCGGCCCTTAATGACGAGGTCGCAGTTTTCCTTCGTGTCCGTGTCGATGGTTTCCTGTTTCTGGCTAATCGACGCCGTCGGCTTGACGGCCAGGCGGAAGACGACAGGCATGCCGTTGGTGATGCCGCCGTTGATGCCTCCGTTGTGGTTGGTCCGGGTCTTGACGGCATCGCCATCGTAATAAAAGGCGTCGTTGGCCTGGGAGCCGCGGAGGTCTGCCAGGGCGAAGCCGTCGCCGAATTCGATGCCCTTGACGGCCGGTACGGAGAACATCATGTGACTGAGTTGGCTTTCGACGGAGTTGAAGAACGGGTCACCGATTCCGGCAGGAAGACCTGTCACCATACATTCGATGACGCCGCCGACCGAATCGAGGTCGTTCTTGGCCTCCAGGATTTTTTCTTCCATCGGGCCGGCCTGGGCCTTATCGAGGACGGGCAGTGTTTCTTTTTTCAGCGCCTGCAGGATTTCTGCTGTTTCCCCGGCAGCATCAAAGGGCTTGTCGGCGATGCCGGCCAGGCGCAGGATATGGGAGCCTACAGTGATGCCGTGGCGGGCCAGTATCTGCGAAGCGACGGCACCGGCAAAGACCAGGGGCGCCGTCAGACGGCCTGAGAAGTGGCCGCCGCCGCGGTAATCGTTGAAGCCGCCATAGCGTATCTTGCCGGAATAATCGGCATGGCCAGGCCGCATGATGTGGCGCAGCTGGTCGTAATCCCGCGAGTGCTGATCACTGTTGCGGATGATAGCGCACAGCGGCGTCCCCGTCGTATGGCCGTTGAAAAAGCCGCTTTGCACTTCAAAGGCATCTTTTTCCGAGCGGGCCGTGGACATTTTATTCTTCCCCGGCGCGCGGCGGGCCATTTCGGTCCGGACGGCGTCCCAGTCGATGGCCTCGCCCGACGGCAGGCCGTCGAGGACGGCACCGATAGAAAGGCCGTGAGATTCACCGAAAATCGTAAGGCCGATCGTTTTTCCAAAGGTATTCATTTTACTCCCCCTCCTTTTGGATGATGCCGCCTAAGGCCTGGAAATCCTGCCAGAATTCCGGATACGATTTGCGGACACATTCAGCGCCTTCGATGCGCAGCAGCTGGCTGCAGCGCTGAGACGCGACGGCCAGGGCCATGGCGATTCGATGGTCGTTCCAGCCGCTGACCGTACCGCCTGTAAAGCGGCCGACGCCGTGGATGATGAGGCCTTCTGCCTCTTCTTCGACGTCGCCGCCGATTTTGTTGAGCTCTGTAGCCATGGCGTGCAGGCGGTCACATTCTTTCAGCCGCACCCGGCCGGCATGGATGATGCGGGTAATGCCTTTGGCACAGGATGCCAGGACGGTCAGGACCGGGACCAGGTCCGGGCAGTCTTCGACGTCGATGACCCGGCCAACCAGTTCCGACGGGCAGGCCGTCAATTCCGTCTTGCCTTCGACCTGGCCGCCCATGTCGCGGATGAGGGCGACGATGACTTCGTCGCCTTGGGACGATTTCGACCGCAGACCCGTGCAGCAGATAGCCCGGCCCAGGCTGCCGGCAGAGAGCCAGAAAGCGGCCTGGGAATAATCGCCTTCGACGACGTAGGTCCCTGGCCGATAGTGCTGGTTGCCGGGAATCCGGTAGGAGCCGTCCCATTCTTTATCGATGACGATGCCGTGCTGGCGCAGGCAGTCAATGGTCATGTCGACGTAGCTGGCCGATTCCAGCGGTGTCGTACTGCGCAGGACCGAGTCGCCGTCGAGAAGGGGCAAGGTCATGAGCAGGCCCGTGAAGAACTGGGAACTGACATCGCCGGCCAGGGAATACGTCCCGGGCTGCAAGGTCCCCAATACGGTCAGGGGCAGAGCGCCTTCCGTCGTTTCATAAGTGATGCCCTTTTTATCAAAGAGTTCATAATACGGCGTCAACGGCCGTTTGGCCAGGCGGCCTTTGCCGGAAAAAGTAACCTTATTGCCGCTGAGGATGGCGACGGGAATGAGGAAGCGCAAGGTCGATCCCGATTCATTGGCATCGACGGCCAGCGGCTGACCCTGAGACTTCAAGCCGCCTTGGACGCGATAGGCAGCCCGGCCGGGATGAGGCGATACGACAGGTGTAATGGCGGCACCTAAGGCCTTCAGGATATCACACGTCGCTTCGATGTCCTGGGATAAGGAAATGTTGTCGACCAGGCTTTCCCCTTCGGCCAGGGCCGCGCAGATGAGGTCGCGGTGGCCGATGCTTTTGGAAGAGGGCGCTTCTACCGTCCCTTGTAAGGTATGTGGTGTAATGATGACATTCATTGGGCGTCCTTCTTTCGGATGTATTTCGGCAGGTCTTCCGCAGCCAGCGGCAGCAGGCGGCCCTTGCCGATTTCTTTGAGGATGATGAGAGTCATGTGATTGCCGCGCATCTTCTTATCGTTGCTGATGTAAGGGATGAGGTCTTCGGCCGACGCATCGACATCAGTGGGCAGTCCGTACTGTTCGAGAACCTTGCGCAGCCGCGCCGTCGTCCCGGCTTTCGTCAGCCCCATGGCTTCGGTGACGCCGGTCAGCATGGACATGCCGGCAGCGACGCCTTCGCCGTGGGTGTAGTGGCCGAAGCCGTAACAGCCTTCGATGGCGTGGCCGATGGTATGGCCGAAGTTGAGGATCATGCGCTCGCCCATATCGAGGACATCCCGTTCGACGAGGTCGGCCTTGCTCTTACAGCAGCGTTCGATGATTTCTTCCCAATGCTCGAAGATAGACTGATCATCGAGTTTCTCTAAGAGTTCAAAGAGGGCCAGGTCGCGGATGCAGCCGTATTTGATGACTTCGCCCATGCCGTCATGGATGAAGCGCTTGGGCAAGGTCTGTAAAAGGGTCGGGTCGATGAGGACGCCTTTGGGCTGGTAGAAATTGCCGGCCTGATTCTTGCCGCTGGGAAGGTCGATGCCGACTTTGCCGCCGACACTGCTGTCGACTTGGGAAATGATCGTCGTCGGAATCTGGATAAAGGGAATGCCGCGCAGGAAGGTCGCTGCCGCGAAGCCGCCGAGGTCGCCAGTGACGCCGCCGCCGAAGGTGATGACGTAGTCGCTGCGGGTAATGCCGGAATCAGAGAGCTGCTGATAGAGGTCGAGGAGCGTCGCCGCGCATTTATGTTCCTCCCCAGCCGGGAAGACCAGGCGGTGGACGCGGAAGCCGGCGCCGGTCAGGGCCGTTTCCAGCCGCTGTCCGTAGAGGGCATCGACGTTCGAGTCGGTAATGACGGCCAGGGTCCGCGATTTCGTCAGGTTGCGGATATAATCGCCAGCCCGGTCGAGAAGGCCATTTTCAATATGGATATCATAAGAGTCTTTTCCTAAATCAACGTGAATGTGTTTCATGAACTAATTCCCTTCTCCGCATAGCGGCTTGCTGTAAAAAACGGGTCATCCCTTGGGCATCTTCTTCGGCCAGCATGGTCGAGAAAGATTGCAGGGCTACGCTGAAGCGGTTGATTTCATACAAGAGGTTGTCTTTATTGGATAAGAACAGCTTGGTCCACAGCGGCGCATTGATGTCGGCAACCCGCGTCCCATCGCGGAAACTGCCGGCTACAAAATACTTAGTCAGCGTATTCATGGATTCGCTGTTGACCAGGGCCGTCGCCAGGACATGGGGCAGGCTGCTGGTATAAGCGATGAAGCGGTCGTGGTCTTCCGGCGTCACGCGGACGACGTGGGAACAGCCCAGGGCCATGGCCATATCCTTCACAGCCCGGATATGGTCTTCGTCGTTGCCCGCCATGGGGACGAGTATATAATTGGCACCGTTGAATATATCGGCACTGGCCATGGCATACCCCCGGCCTTCACGGCCTGCCATGGGGTGACCGGGCACGAAATCGACGCCTTCCGGGAGAAGAGCGGCAATGGCCGTCGCCGTATCTCCTTTGATACCGGCTACGTCCGTCAAGACCGCCCCCGGTGCAAAGAAGGCTTTATTCTCTGCCAGGAACCGTATCATCACATCGGCGGCCGTACAAAAGATGACCAGATCCGCCTGCTTCAATGCCTTACTGCCAGCCGTATAGATTTCATCGACCATGCCTTCCTGCTTAGCCTGCTGGAGGGCTTTTTTATCGGGATCGATGGCGATGATATGTCCGACGCCGATGCGCCGCAGGCCGCGGGCATAGGAACCGCCGATGAGGCCCAGGCCGACAATGGCCACAGTCTGTTTCGTATTAAAACCACTAGCTTCCTTATCCATGATTGTCTCCCCCTGTATCCCTTATATTTCCCGGCCGACGACGGGTGCCAGTTTGCGGAGCGAATCCATGAGGTCGGCGAACATAGCCGGCGTAATCGACTGAGCCCCGTCGCACCAAGCCTTGTCCGGGTTGTTGTGGACTTCGATCATCAAGCCATCAGCCCCGGCTGCTACAGCGGCTTTGGCCAAGTCAGCTACCATCCAGCGCTTGCCCGTCGCATGGCTCGGGTCGACGACGATGGGCAGGTGGCTCTGGCGTTTGACGGCCAGGACGGCACTCAAGTCGAGGGTGTTGCGGGTGTACGTTTCAAACGTCCGGATTCCCCGTTCACAAAGGATGACGTTGTGATTGCCTTCCGCCATGATGTATTCTGCCGACATGAGCCATTCTTCGATGGTCGCGCTCAGGCCTCGCTTGAGGAGGACCGGCTTACGCGTCTTGCCGACGGCTTTGAGGAGGTCAAAGTTCTGCATGTTCCGTGCCCCGATCTGGATGATATCGACGCCATCTTCAAGGAAGACAGGCAGCTTATCGGCCGACATAATTTCCGTAATGACCGGCAGTTTCGCCTTGCGGCCGGCATCGCGGAGCATGTCGAGGCCTTTATTGCCCAAACCCTGGAAGGAGTACGGAGAAGTACGCGGCTTGAAAGCACCGCCGCGGAGAATATTGGCTCCGGCTTTAGCGACATCGCAGGCGACGCCTTCGATTTGTTCCGGCGTTTCAATAGAGCAAGGGCCGGCGATGACGGCCAGTTTCTTGCCGCCAATGGTCACACCGCTGTTACCGACGGGAATGACCGAATCCTGGGGATGAAATGCCCGGCTTGCCCGTTTGTACGGGACTTCGACGCGCATGACCTTGTCGACACATTCATAGCTCTGTACCTGTTCGACATCAATGACTTCCGTATTGCCGACGAGGCCCATGACGGTCTGGCGGGCGCCTTTACTGATATCTACCTGCAAGCCCTTGGCCTTGATGGCATCAACTAATTGTTTTGCTTCTTCTTTCGGTGTGTTTGCTTTCAATACAATAATCATAACTTCATTTCCTCCATTCCAGCAACAAAAAAAGCAGACTCACATGAGCCTGCTTCTAAGATTCTCGTTTATTGCCTTTTCCTTGCGTTCTGCTTAGGCAGCCATAGCCGGCTGACTCAGAAAAGGTGGAAGTCTTCTCATGCTTACATCGGTCTTATTGAATTCGTCGTAGCAAAAATAACCAGCGCTAAAATACAGGTAGCCCCAGCTAAAATAAGTAAAGACGTATTCAATTACCTGATGTAAGAATGACGTGTTCATTGGAATCTCCTTGTGCAACCATTTAAAAATTCGTTGTCGTCATTGTATACCCCTTAGGAATAATTGTCAAGGTAAAAAAGCAGGGATTCTCTGTATAGATATGAGAATCCCCGTGGACAATCGTTTTACTGACAGATATATTATATACTATTTTCGCATGTCTTCTATGCATTTTACCAAGAAGGTGGAATGGCTGTCGTGACGACGCGGAATGTATACCCCTGACCTTTCAGGAGATGGATGATATCCGGCAGGGCATCGACAGTCGCACCATGTCCATAGGCATCGTGCATGAGGATAACCAGATGGCGATGAAGATAAGGCCGCAGTTGCAGCTGCTGTTTGATATTTTCCACTTCTTTACCGGCCGTCTTGCCCGTCCCGTCGGCATCACCAGTCAGCGCATTCCATCCGACTTCGATGTAACCGATGTCGTTGATAGCCGTCCAGAATTCCTTAGTGAAGTGTCCCTCCGTACCACCCGGAGCACGGGAAATGATGGGCCGGACGCCGATTATCTTGTAGATTTCTTCTTCAGTCTGCAAGAGTTCGTCTGTATAAGCTTTGGGCGAAACGTATATTTTCTTATAATCATGCGTATACGAGTGGACGCCGATGGCATTGCCGGACTGGTATATCTTCTTGACGACATCGGGATAGCGGACGACATTCTGACCGGTCAAGAAGAACGTAGCATGGATATTTTCCTTTTTCAGAATATCCAAGATGCGCGACGTATTCTTATCATTAGGGCCATCGTCGAAGGTCAGGTAGACGACGTTGTCGCCATAATAATAGTCCCGCGTCTTGCCGTATGTCGTAGGCAGGCCCTTTTCCTGACGCTGCCGGGTCGTATATTTATCGTACACCGGTTTATCATTATCGACAGGAGGCAGGGAGAAATCATCGCCAATCAGAGCTACGTCAGGCTTGCTGGACAGAACCTGCGGCACCGGGATATGCCGGGCTTCGGCCGCTGCCATGACGCGGTCGCGGTCGAAATTCAGGAAAAGCCCCAGCGAAGCCAGGAAGAAAAGTAAGATACATCCCAAAAACAGTCTGCCTTTTTGTTTCATTTTTGCTTACATCCGTTTCTTTTTGACATTACCATAGTGAATATACTGGCGTATCGTACACGTTTCCCGATAGCCATCGGCCAGGACGCTGGCCGTCAGGTCGAAGTCTTCCAAATCGTCGAGGAGGGCTTCGGTCATGCGGTGCTGGACGGCATTATAGCCCGTGCAGAAGAGGATCCGCGGGCAGCGCACGCCGCGGAACAGTCCCCGCGGATGCTTGATGAGCTTGGCCAGCATGGCCGGCGTGATGACAGCGCCGCAAGGACGGCCCATGATGGCCGCTGCCGTTTCGACGCCTTCGATTTTTTCGGCGCTGATGACGTTGCCCAGCATCTGTAAATTGAGGACACCGATGACGGTATCGCAGGAAGCCGGCAGGGGCACATCGTCTGCCAGCGGGGCCTTGAGCCACTTATTGCCGGCTGCATCGCCTTCGATGAGGATGTACCAGGCCGGGTGGCGCATCTTGATGTCATCGATGACCTTGGGGTCGAGGCCGATATAGCGGTCCTGGTCGTCGAGGCCGGCGAACCACGCCGGGACGTGGCCGGCGGCAATGCGTTCGGCGCAGAAGGCTTCGCCCTTTTCCATATCTTCCGTGCAGATGACGTCAAAGGGTTCGACATTATCGACACGCGTGCTGTCCATGGGAACGATGCTGCTGACCATAATCGGCAGATGACCGCCGTGGCCGTAAGTCCCCAGCCGTTCCAATACGGTCGTCTTGCCACCGGCACCGACAATAGCCGTAATGCCGGGTTTCAACATACGTCGCCAACGATTATCTTCAAACATGAAAGTACCCCCTTCTGGAATTCACTTCTTCACAACATAACGATTATAGCCTTTCCAGGCCGATTTGATGAGGCCGCGGACCATATCGATGGTCAGGGCCCGCCGTTCTTCTTCGGAGCAGGTGCCGAAATTGCCGAAATCGAGTTCTTCACTGGCCAGATGGGCCACATTTTCTTTGACGGCCATGCCCTTTTCCGTCAGTTCTTCACTGGCCGAGCGGGCAATGGCAGCCAGGCCGGGACGGCCGCCGACGACGATGCACCACGAATCTTCCCGCATGGCGACGGCACCGACCAGATACGGTTCATCTGCCGGCAGCTTGCGATAGGCTTTATAGGCCGTATAGACGGCTTCTTTGGCAATGGAAATGCCCGTTACCAGTTCGCCCATGGGCGGGCAGTGCAAATAGTCATCCAGGCTCATGCAGCCTTTATCCTGCAGCTGTACATCGACGTGGAGGGACAGGAGGATCGGCAGGAGGACGGAAAAAGGCGCTTTCCCCGAAATGACGCCGCCCAGCGTACCGTAGCGCTGGACATTTTTATCGGCTACGTCACTGATGGCCTTGCTGATGGCTCCGCCGGCAAACTCCTGGATGACCGGGGAAATCTTGATCTGCCAAAGCGGTGTCATGGCGCCGATGACGATGTCGTCTTCCCGTTCTTCGATATACTGCATCCCGGCTTTCGACAAATCGACAGCCAGGTCATAATGGTCTTTTTTATATTTCAAGCCCTGCGTTCCCGCCAGGAAAACAGCCGACGCAGCCTGCCGATAAGCAGCGTAGGCTGCGGCCGGATTATCCGGGACCAGGGTCGTCGTACTGGTAATCACGATACTGAAAATCTCCTTTCTGCCTAGTTAAGGGCTGTCGTCGAAGAACCAGTCTTCCAGGGCCACGTTCGGCCGGTCCTTGTTGAGCAGGAAAGACCCGCCACATTCATCGACGACAGCATCGACAAGGGCGTCGACACCGATGTCGCTGCACAAATCCATTTCTTCTTTATATAAAAGGATGGGCATGAGAAGTTCCACCGTCGTACCATCGGCCATGGAAACGCCGCCCAGCTGACCTTCAAACTGGACGATGACCAGGCCGGACAGGGCCGTATCCCTGGCAAAAGGCTCATGGCTTTCCGAGTTGGGCAGGAGAAAGCCATAGGACATCCACACATCATGGACGTGCGGGAACCGCCCCAGCTCCATGAGCAGCCAGATGGGCCAGGCTTCTTCGTCGTTTAGGGAAATATCCCGGTCCTTGCGGAAGGGCCAATCAGCCGGCAGGATGAGGCAGAGTTCGCCGTAGCCTTCTTTCCCGGTCACAAATTCGCCAGCCGGGTAATGCATGGGCGCGGCACTCATGCCGATGGTATGAAGGAGATAGAAGGGTTCTTCTACCGTAGGATATAAGAGCTCTACGTCCACTGCCAGCGGCGTCCCGTCCGGGTCCTGGAAGACACTCCACTGCCGATGAGGAAAGAGGCTGTGGAAATAAGCCTGGACGGCGCGGCCATATTCCTCGTGAGGCCGCTGTATCTTCAAGGTGTCCATCAAGGAAAAAAAGCGAGGCCATCGATAGGACGTAATCGGTAAGGTACTCATCGAATCCCCCCTTTTCGTTATATTCAGCTTAATTATAACATAAATGAGCCAGCTCTGGGCAACCAAAAAGGGGCGCCGCGAACGCGAAGCCCCTCTCCACTATCATGACGATAGACTTTTTAGCCCTCATGGTTCGTGCCAGAGGGATTCACTGAATCTCATCGCCTGTTCAATTGACGGGATATATCATATCAATAAATAGGAAAATTGTCAAATCACAGCGCCCCTGCGTGCCTTGTAAAAGGCAGTACGGTATAGTAGAATAAAAGAGAATAGAACGCACTATATTAACCGTAAAGGGATGACTACATTGAAGGTACGCTGGGTAGAATTAAACCGTTTTGAAGCTGAACTTATCCTCGAATTCGCCTGCCAGCCCAAGGATGCTCCCGTTTCTGCCAGCCTATGCCGCATGATATTCCGCCATCTCGAAGGCCAGCCGGCACTGGCACAGAGCCAGACGGGAGTAAATAAGAAGACATAAAAGGAGCTGTCGCATCGCGGCAGCTCCTTTTTTCTCACTCTTCCATCGCTTTTTCTAATCGCGCCGCGATGGCCTTCCCTGTTTCGGTCCGGGCCAGGCCGCCATCGGACGTTTCTTTCAGGGCAACCGGCATGAGGCGGCCGATTTCCGCCATGGCCGCAATGACCTCATCAGGCGGGATGACGCTCTTGATGCCAGCCAAAGCCATTTCAGCAGCTGCCAGGGCCTCGACGGCAAAGATGGCATTGCGCTTGACACAGGGCACTTCCACCAAGCCCGCTACGGGGTCACAGGCCAGACCCAAGGTGTTTTTCATGCACAGGGCGAAGGCCTGGAGAATCGTATCACTATCTCCGCCGGCCATTTCGGCAACGGCAGCGGCTGCCATGGCCGCAGCTGTCCCACATTCAGCCTGGCAACCGCCGACAGCACCGGCGACAGAGGCATTGCGGGAGACGACGGCGCCGATACCGGCTGCCGTGAACAAGGCATCGACCAGTACGGGACGGGGCGTCTGCATTTCTTCGGCAGCCGCCATCATGACAGCCGGCACGATGCCGCAGGAGCCGGCCGTCGGGCAGGCAACGATTTTGAACATCTTGGCATTGGCTTCACTGATAGCCAACGCATAGACAGCGGCTTTATGTGCCAAAGGGCCCAGTAATTTCGGCGCCTTTTCAGCCATTTTATGGGCATCGCCGCCGACGAGACCGCTGACCGACTTTCCTAGGTCTTTCATGCCGGCATCGATGGATTCCTGGAATACATCGAGACGGCTGGCCATGACGGCCCGTACTTTTTCTTCCAGTTCTTCTGACGACTCTACTTCATGACGCACAACGATGTCTGACAGAGTCGTCTTTTCTTTTTCTGCCAGGGCCCACAAGTCATGAAGGGTCTTATATTCATATTTATACATCTTGTTCCTCCTAGAGCGGCAGCAGCGTGACGACGCTTTCAATGGCTGTAATATTCTGTATCATGTGGACGATTTCGTTAGGGACGGGGCTGTCTGTGCAGACAATCATGACCGCTGTTTCATTCTTGGCACTGCGGAAGACGCGCATATTCGATACATTGATATGACCAATAGCCAGGACGGTCGTCGCCTGGGCGATGATGCCCGGCTGATCCTTGTGGACTGTAATCAGCGTGTGTTCTTCCCCGTTCAAGGCCACTTCTGCACCGTTGATTTCGCGGATTTCGATTTTACCGCCGCCTAGAGAAACGCCGAGTACTTCCATAATCCGGCCAGATGCGCCAGTCATGGCGATGCGTACCGTATTGGGATGGTCCACTTCTTCATCGGACCGATGGAATTCAATATCCAGGCCCTGCTTTTCGGCAATGGCGAAGGACGTACGCAGGCAGACATCGTCAGCTGAAAAGCCGAGCAAGCCAGCTACGAGGGCCCGGTCTGTACCGTGGCCCTTATAAGTCTTGGCAAAAGAACCATAGACGGTGATGACCGCTTTTTTCGGTTCATCTTTCAAGATTTCCCGGGCCATGAGGCCGATCCGGGCGGCGCCTGCCGTGTGAGAACTGGAAGGCCCGATCATAACGGGACCGACCACATCAAAAACTCCCATGAAAAAACCTCCTTACAGTTTTATAGTCTAATTTCTTTTTGCAGATGTAAGCTATAAATATACATTTCTTTGACGGGCCAGTGCGTAATCTGTTCGACAGCCCGCTTATATAATGCCAGCTGGACAGCATAGCGACGGCGGAAGGCGTCTGCCCTTTCCAGACGGTCTGACTTGTAGTCAACGAGGATCCAGGCATCATCTTCGCGGAAAAGGCAGTCGATGACACCTTGAATCAAAACCTGTTCCCCTGCTTCTATCTCAGGCAGGGGCTCGCCGCCGGATAAAAGGACCGTGAAGGGGTATTCCCGATGCAGCTCCGGCGACATGGCCATACGCCGGCCTAGATTGGACTGGCAGAAAGCCGCCAGAACCGGCACAGAGACCAACTTCACCTCGTCCTGACTCAACAATCCCTGGCGAACAAAGGCGTCGATTTCACGACGCAAGGTTCCCGTCGTCTGGTCGGCAGCGGGCGTAATATACTGCAGGGCCTTGTGCAGAGCCGTCCCGCGCTGAGCCCCGCTGACAGCCTCTTCTTCCCCGGCCAGCCAGGACGGCAGAGAGGCAAAGGCATCCTCTTCGCCAGGCGCTGATGAGATGACGGCAGCCGCCGGGACAGACAGGTCTGCTTCTTCTTGCAATGCCTCGCTGTGCAGTTCTTGATATCGCCGCTTGACTTCGGATACGGAAAACTTAGCCGCTGTCCGGACAGCTTGGGGATACGCATACTGCCAAGATAACTGTTCATCCAGCCAGGCCGGTACCGGTGTCCCTGTCAAGTCACCGCGCCGCAGGTTCTCCAGCCGCGGTTCACTGGCACAGACACCTTCTTCAACAGCCGCTGCCGCAGTAGCATAAGCGATGCGTACCTGCCAAACCGTATCCTGCCAGGCCGCACCAGGACGGGCATAATCAGCATCGGCCTTGCCCCCGAAGGGAGCCAGGGCGGCCGGCATGACCCAATCGAAATACGATTTAGCCTGAGCCGGATTGAGGCGGCTCGTCCAGCGCTGCCAGTCGCGGTCGATATGACTGCTATGTCCCGTCAGGATGAGCTGGTCCCTAGCGCGAGTCATAGCAACATAGAGGATGCGCTCTTCTTCTGCCGTCCCTTCCCAGCGCAGCTGAGCCGCAATGCCGCTCCAGATGAGCGTAGGATAGGACATGCGCCATTCCGGGTCGTACTGCTTGAGGCCGATGCCCAAACGGTTATGAAAGAGTATCTGATCCTGCGTGTCTCGGCGATTGAAGGCTTTGCCCAAATCGGCGACGAAGACGACGGGAAATTCTAGTCCCTTGCTCTTATGAATACTCATGATGCGCACGACGTCTTCCTTTTCGCTGACGACTTTAGCCGGTGCCAGATCCAGGCCGTCTTCTTTCATCTTATCCATGAGCTGCAAGTAACGGAACAGACCGCGAAACCCAGCTTCTTCGTACTGCCGTGCCCGATCGTACAGGGCTTTCAAGTTGGCCTGGCGCACATCGCCACCGGGCATAGCCCCGACGAAATCGACATAGGCCGTATCATCGTACAGGCGCTGCAAGAGTTCCGCTACACCGTGACGGCGACTGTACGTACGCCACAAATCAAAGTTGTCCATGAACTGCTGCAAGTCTTCTTTCTCATCCACTCCATCAGGCAGAGAAGCGGCAAAGGCTGGCAGGTTCTGCCACAACGTCCCGTCACCGGCCAAGCGGACGCCGGCTAGGGCCGTCTCATCCAAGCCGACCAAAGGCGACCGTAAGACGGCCGCCATGGCCAGGTCCTGTTCAGGGTTATCGATGCAACGCAGGAGAGCCAGCATAACCTGAACTTCGACGGCAGCAAAATAACCACCGCTCTGTTCAGCATACGATGGGATGCCCCCTTCTTGCAAGGCTTGGATGAGGACATTGGCCTTGCCGGCCATGGAGCGCAGGAGAATGACGATATGGCGATAAGACAAGGGCTCCAGCGTTCCATCCTTGCGGGCTGCCATACGGCCACTGGCCATGAGCTCGCCGATGCGGCCAGCAATAAAGCGGCATTCCTTTTCAAAAGCCGTGCTGCCGTCGTCGTCTTCCTCGTCACTCGGTGTCGGCACGATGTCGACCTCAACAGGTCCGCCAATCCAGCGTTCATCGTCCGGTGCCGGCCGGCCGGCATAGAGTTTTTCCCGTTCACCATAATCCATGCCAGCTGCATCTGCCGTCATGGCCCGCGAAAAGACAGCGTTCACGGCGTCGAGGATGACCGGGACGCTGCGGAAGTTCCGCCCCAAGTCGATACAGCGCTGCACGGCCTTTTCGTCGCGGCTGAAGGACTGGTACTTATCCAGGAACAGCGTCGGGTCGGCCAGGCGGAAGCGATAAATGCTCTGTTTGATGTCGCCGACCATAAAGCGATTATCCTCGCTAGAAACGAGGCGGGTAATGAGTTCCTGGACGCCGTTCGTATCCTGGTACTCGTCGATGAAGACCTCTTCATACTGGCTGCGCAATTCTTCGGCTGCCGCCGACGGCACAGCCTGTCCCGGCGATGCTTCAGGGACCAAGAGGATTTGCAAGCAGAAATGTTCCAAATCGCTGAAATCAATCCAACCTTTTTCCTTCTTCGCCGCCCCATAAGCCTTGGCAAAATCTAAAGTCAGCGTCACTAAGCCCTCCATGACGGGTTTCATGGCCCGCATGCCATCGAGCCATTCTTCCGGTGTCGCCGAAAAATAGACGGGCTGCAAGGTCTTGGTCACGTCTTTCTTTACCTCATCGCGCACTTTCTTGCACCGCTCCCAGACGGCTTTATCGTCATCAGATAACTTCCGCAGTGCCTTCAGGCGCGGAAAATCAATGGCCCGGACAAAACGACTCAAATCATTCCAAGACTGGGCCTGGGCAGCCTGCCGGAGTGCTGCCTGTTCGGCGACGAAGGTATCACAGACCGGCCCAAAGGCCTCGCGCTGCCTCAAGTGGTAGAGTATGCCTTCATAAAGGCGGGCATCTTCTTCGAGGATGCGGCGGACGGCATCTTTAATCGGACCGGCCCAGACCATATCGTCAATGACAGCCTCTGGCGCCACATCATAAGCCCGGGTAGCTTCTTTCAACCAATATTCCGGCCAGGCCAAACTACGGGCATAAGTATACATGCGGCTCACCGTATCCATGAGGACGTCATCGCCGCGGTCGCTGCCAAACATATCGGCCAGCGGATAGAGGACAGCTGCCTTTTCATCGTCTTCATAGTAGGATAAGAAGACATCCTCCAGGACTTGGCGCCGCAAAAGATTCAATTCTTCTTCGCCGGCAATGGAAAAAGCCGGATCCAAGTCGATAGTATAAAAATACTTACGAATGACATGCTGACAAAAAGCATGGAGCGTCGAAATCTGGGCCGATGGCAATAAGGCCAGCTGCCGTTCGACGCGGGGATCCTTCGTTTCCGACAAGGCCTTCATCAAGGCCGTCCCGATGCGGTCACGCATTTCGGCAGCAGCAGCCTTGGTAAAGGTGACGACCAATAATTCTGTAATATCAACGGGATATTCCTTGTCCAGGAGGCGGCGGATGATGCGTTCCACCAAAACAGCCGTCTTCCCGGAACCAGCTGCCGCCGACAGGAGCAGCGTCTGCCCCCGGCTATCGATGGCTGCCTGCTGCTCGTTAGTCCATGCCATGCTCGTCATCTCCTTCATCAAACATCGTTCGTATCATCGTGTCTTTATCTTCCCTGCCAGCAGCGTCATAAGTATTGCCGGAAACAGCGACATCGAACCGGCAGACTGGCCGGTACGGACAATAGCTGCACGGCGCCTGATGGCCCATGAGGATAGGATGGATAGAAATATCACCGTCGCCAATATGGCCGGCAATATGGCGTATCTGCCGAGCCGCCCAGTCGAGCAGGTGGCTCCATCCCGCTTCATTATAAAGCGTATGGGACGAATCGCTTAGGGTCCCGTCTTTTTTCAGCCGCAAGTTGAGAAAATCGGAAAAGCCTTGCATCGACGTATCCAGCTGCTGCATGACCTGGCCATCATCGAGGTAGAAACCAGTCAGCTTCCCTTTGGCATCGTAGAGTTTCTTCTTGTCTTCATCACTGACGCGGTATTCCAGAGACACCTTATCATTTCGGACGTAACAGTATAGGACGGCAGCCGGAATGGCATCCCAGCCAATATTGAGCAGGGCTACGAACATATACGTCAAAAGCTGCAGTTCCAAGCCCGTGAAAATCTGACTGATATCGAGCTGTTTCCGACCGGACTTATAGTCGATGATGACGACGTATTTATGGTCCCCTTGGCGCAGCGTATCGATACGGTCGATCTGGCCGGTAACGACGACGTGCAGCCCATTTTTCAAGGTGAACCGCAGCGCTTCCCAAGGACTACCCGGACGGCCGAAGGATTTTTCCAGCCCTTCCATATGGAAATCGGAAACGGCACTGAAGGCGCTGAGACGGCGCACGGTCCGGGTCAGGGTCTGGATGAGGCGTTCCTTGATCTGGGCAAAATAGGCATTGGACATGAGAATATCGTGCTGGACTTGCGGCACCAGTTCATCTGTCGCCTGGCGGCAGATAGCCGGGACGTCCGCATCGGAAATATCATGCCATTGTTTCTTTTCTCGTAATAACCGTTCCCCGATGATGCGCAGAGCACCGTGGACCAGCATGCCTAAGTCCGGCGCGGCAAACTGATAGCGCGGCCGTTCTTCCAACCCGAGGCCATAGCGGGAAAAATAAGCGAAAGGACAACTGCGGTACTGCTCAAACTTAGTGACCGATCCGCGCAGCGTCCCGTCAGGCGCAAATAGTCGACGTACTAGCGGCTCCGGCAGGGTAACAGGCAGATTCGTATGGAACAAGCCCTGTACAGCACGCACCGCCTGATGGCGCCAGCCATGCTGCCAGGCCCAGTCATAGAAGGCCCACCAGATGTCCCCGACGGCTTCGCCAGCCGCAGCTGGCCGCAAATGGCCAGGCAGATAATCTAAGGCCGCCGGCAGGGCCAGCAAATAGTCCCCTTCCCGGCCGGGCTGTACCTTGGCCTCTTGGCGCAGGATATCGGCTACATAGCCTTTATCCCGGAGCTGATGGATCCATGATGCTTTTTCCATGGCACTGCCGTCATCGTCAGCGACGACGTAAGATATGATGAACCGTTCGCTGGCCCGGGTCGCCCCTAAATAGAACAGAAACCGTTCCTGGAAAGAGCGGAAACGGCTCCCCGGTCCGAGGACGATACCCATATCCGCCAAGCTGTGCCGTTCTTTATCGCTGAATAGCCCTTCTTCCTGGCTATGCTGTGGGAAGACGCCATCATTGACGCCACAGAGAAAGACGACTTTAGCCTGCATCGTATAGCCTCGTTCTATAGTCGTCAGCGTGACATGGTCCAGCGTCGGCGGGATGAGGCTGAATTTCAAGCTGGCCAGGCCGTCTTCGACGATTTGGGCAAATTCATCGAGATTCGCTTCATCGTCGCCGCAGAGACCGACGACTTCATTGAGGAACGTCCCAATACGCTTCCAGACCTGTTCATGTTCCTTCCCTTCTTCAGTAAGGCCCGACTGTTCATCTTCTTCCTGCCACTGGCGCAACACCGACGGGATACCCAGACGGCACAACCATTGATACAACAACGTGCACCAGTCTCGCAGGCTATGCACATCCTGAGCTTCTTCCCAACAAGGGCGCAGGATATCCTGCACGTGCTGACGTATATCATTCATGCGTTGGAGGTGCGCTTCTTCCCGTTCGTCCATAATCTGGGGCTGTTCCTGCCGGCGGCCATAGGTCCACTCGCCGTCCCTCAGCCAGTGACGGCCCTGGATGCCGTAAGCGAGACAATAGTTTTCCAAATCATCGACGTCATGACGGCTGACAGGAAAAAGGTCCGTCTTGAGCAGGCGGAAGAGCGACTCATGGGACCAACGGCTGCGGAAAACGCCAAACAAGGCGGAAATGGCCTCGGCTGCGGGATGGCTGGTCATGGGCCGGCGATAGTCACTGAAACAAGGAATCCCATAGCGCCGGAAAATGCGTTCGACCCGATGATGGTACAAATCGCTCGTCCGGGCCAGGACCAGGAAATCACGATAACGATAGCCCTGATGGCAAAGAGCTACTATTTTCCGGGCAACGCTGTCGATTTCGCCATCCCGGTCGGGACATTCCCAAATTTCCAAAGCCGATACGGGCCGATCCATGACGGCTGGGACGGTCTGGAAGAAGGCATTGCAAAAGGCCGTCAGCGGGCCAGCCGGTCGTTTTTCGACGACAGCCGTTTCCATATGGGGAAAGAGGGCCTTTACATCGCGATAGACTTCGTAAGCCCGATGGAACAAGGCCGTTTCCCGCCGCTGCTGTGTCAAGTGCGCTTCATCAATGGTCAAGGTAATCGTCACCTGTGAAGCTACGCGCTCAATCTGCCGCAGGATTTCCATCTGCTGCGGTGTAAACCACTGGAAGCCATCGACCCAGACGCAAGCGCCTTGGAGGAAGGAATAATGGCCGACTTCCCGGGCCAGCAGAGTCATCGTATCATCAGCCGAGCCGAAATGGTCTGCCAAAAAAGCCTGATACGCTTCATAGAGCCTGGAAATATCTTCCAGCTTGTGCGATAGCGTCGGACTGGGAGCGGTTTCTGCGGCCTGGCGCAACGCTTCTGGCGTAACGCAGAAAGACCGGCATTCCCATAAGAAACGACCTGCTGTATCGGCAAAATTCGGCTGTCTGGCCGCCGTCTGCAAAACAGAAAATTCTTTTTCTCCTTTATGTAGCAAGCGCTGCAAAATGATTTTACGGGCTAGCTCTGACAGCGACGCATGTTCCAAGCCCCGTTCCTGGAAGACTTTATAAGCCAGACGGGAAAAGCCGACGACCTGCGTCCCGAAAAATCCCTGTCCAATCGAACTTTCGGCCAAGTGCCGTTCGGCACCATACGTCGCCTGGTCCGGGACAAGGAGCAGGGCCTTGCCGCCGGCATCAGCGCAGGCCTGTATCTCCCGATAACACTGCGTAGACTTGCCGCTTCCCGCTTTGCCCAATAATACTGTAACGGCCATGAACGTACCTCCTTACATAAAAAAATCAATTATCTTTATTATACCCGATTTCCACTGGAAAAGAACAACAAAAAAGAGGCCGTCCCATAAAGACAGCCTCTTTTGAGTATTCAGTAAAAGAACCACGCATGACGGTCAACGCCTTCACGCGACAAAAAATTAATGAAAGATGGCACAAGCCGTCTTGAGGAAGGGCAGGCGTTTGCTCAGACCCGTCCGCGACCGCTGGATCCATTTGAGGTCGTACGGTTCAAAGACGACATTACGGTAGGCTTCGGTGTCCAAAGGCGTCCCGTCCCAATCGGAATGGATGGCCCCAGTCTGTTTGATGAGGATATCGTAAAGGATATCGTATTCTTTGTCATCCCGTCTGTCCCGTTCGATGACCGTGCTATAGGGCAACGTCTTATGATAGGTCAGCTCCATGCCTTTGTAGTCGAAATGGAAGCCACAACGCATGCGGCAGCCATCAAGGCCTGTATAATCGGCGATTTTCTTCAAGTCGTGAAGGATGTGGTCGTGACCTTCTTCATAGAGATTGTCCGGCGTCGTTTCCGTATAGTCAAAGCGGAACTGGATCGATGCCCCGTCGATGTGACGGAACCGTTCCAAATACGGCTTGAGCTGGTCAGCCGGATATTTCTTGTACAACACGCAGTTGATGCGGAACGGAACAGCCAAGCGGCTCAGGAGCGCATCGTTCGATTCCTGCACATAGTGCTGCATATGGCGCGATACATTGATACAGGTAATTTTATGGCGGTTGCGTTCCGTAAAGGCGACGATGTCGTCTTCCGATTGATTTTCAAAGACCGGCAAGGTCGTATTGATGTATACCTTATGTGTCACAGGAATACAGTCCAGCATACGCTGCAGCGATTCCATATTGGCAAAAGGTTCGCCGCCAGTAAAGACAAAGTCACAGAACGGCGTAATGCTATCCATCAAGCGGATGCTCCGGCAGATAGCTTCTTCGGAAAAGCCCGTCATGTCTTCATATTCTGCCTTGTTGATGCAGAACGGACAATGATTGTGACAGTTGTAAGGCACGAAAATCGTGACGGTAGCTCCGCCGCTCCGTGTCTTATACGGGTGGACCACACGCGGTACAGTCGTTGCGGCCATGCTGATTGTTGTTTTCATTCTTCTTTCGCCTCGAATCGTGGATAAGATCCCAAGCTGTTCCCACACTGCTGCTGACGAAAAGGGAAATATTTTTTCATCTTACAGCAGACAATCTTGTGACCCGAATGTAGTATCCACGGCTATTGTACCATAAAAGTCCAGTTCTGCAAATGCATATTCTATATTCCTGTTTTGCATAATTTTCATATAAAAACAATTCATATAGTGAAATATTTAATTTTATAATTTATTTATTGTTTTTCACTTTCAATCGAGGGCCTTGCTAATATCATCCGCCGTCTTTTTGACGGCTTGAATCACCCTATCCCGTTCTTCCTCAGCCAGTCGGTCTGCAGGTCCGGATATACTGATAGCCGCCGTAATATGGCCATGATGGAAAATAGGGGCTGCAATGCAGGCCATGCCGAGTTCGACTTCGTTCTGTTCCACAGCGTAGCCGCAGCAGCGTACCTTCTCCAATTCCTGGAGCAAGTCGCCCCAGTCGGTCACGGTATATTCAGTGAATTTCTGCAAGGCGCATCCTGTATAGATGTGAAGGTACTCTGGCGAAAAAGCCAGCAAGCACTTGCCCGATGCCGAACAATATGCCGGCCGGACAGCCCCGATAGGCGGTGCCGTATCAATAGTCCTGGGCGACTTGATTTTCTCTAAAATGATGTGCTGCGGATAAGAAGCCTCATTATGGGCAAAAGTCGTAATATGGACCCCTTCGTTGCACTGCCGGGACAAAGCCTTGGCATAAGGATAGGCCACTTTAGGGAAGGTATCCTTTTCCCGGAAAAGCATTCCCAAGGCATAGACCTGGAGTCCCAGCCAGTATTTCCCTGTTTCACTATCTTTCTGGACAAATCCGCGGCGCTCCAGCGTATCCATGGTGCGGCTGACAGTACTTTTATGAAGGTCCATCAGCTTGCTGATGCGAGTTACACTGAGGGGCCTTTCTTCCTTTAAAAAAAGTTGCAAAACGGCCAGGGCCCGGTCAATCGATTCAATCATCCTCGTTCCCCCGATCCGGCATCGTCACGACGCCAAGAAATAATATATTCATTATATGGAATACAGGCGCAATGTCAAGAGGAAAACGCCAGGCCCCAGCCGAATGCTAGTGGCTGGCTGCTTCGCCGTCTTTATGGGACGCCTGGTTATGGTCGTACAGGCACTGCGCCAGCTTACGGATCAAATCATCACATTCCAAATTGCCGCGCCAGCTCTTGGGGATAGCCTGGACTCCATCTTGGGCCCCCATGATATTACCGCAAATAGCGCCACACGTGTCGCTGTCGCCATCTTGGTTGCAGGCCATGAGGACAGCGTCTTTCAGATGCCCCGTCTTGAGGACACAGTATACCGCCAGAGCCAGGGCCTCATCGCCTTTCTTTCCTAGGCCCAGCTTTTTCATGGAATGCACCGGATTGCGGTCGGTAACGGCTTCATCAACAGCCCGCAGGATTGTCTTCATGAGCGGTGTCCCTTCCGGATCAGCCTGTAAGATGCGCAAGGCCCCTCCCAGGGCCGCGCTGATCTCTTTGCCAGCTGCCAAGGACGCAATCATAGCGCTCAGCGTCGCCGTCGATAAATAGGCTTTCGGGCTGCCATGAGTCAGGCTGGCCGCCTGGCAGCCGACGGCAAAGGCCTTTTCCGGGTCACCGGCATAAAACAAGCCAATAGGGGCAGCCCGCATGACCGTACTGCTGCCACAACTGTGATTCATCGGTTCCTGGCGGGTCAATTTCTTCCCCGACGCCAACGATGTCAGGCAGGTCTTGCCAGGAGAACGGTGGGCAAAGAGATCGTCTTCTCCCATGATATCGTAGTCGAATGCGACTTCATGGGGCTGGCGCTTCATCCATTTTTCCTGTTCCGGCCGGATGATACGTTCGGTCTGCGTGTAATACCAGCGCATATACGCCCGATACAGGCCATCAGAAGGTTCCAATCCGTCGTGGTCGGCCCAGAGCATGCCGTCCGCCGTGAACAGCGCCAGCTGCGTATCGTCTGAAATAAGACTCTTATTGCCATTTTTAGCTGATTTTAAAACAGTACGCAATCCATAAGGGCCGTATTTCTTATGGATTGTCTTTAAATCGTCAAATTCAATGACAAATCCCAAAGCGTCACCTACGGCGCCACCAAACATGCAACCCATAAACCGATCTAGTCCATCCATGTAGCATCCTCCTATCCTCATCTGTAGTCTGAGTCCTTTTTTCTCAAAAAACTTTACATTTTCGTTCAAGTAGTATATAATTAAAAGCTTATACATTCATTATACAGGTTGTGATAGGAATTTGCAAATAGAAAAAAGCGATGTTGTCGCACGAAGGCTTTTACTATCATGCGATGGCGGGCGCCCCACGTGGTCGCCCCTACTTTATCGTTTTTCGTTCATCGTGATGAGGTAATATTTTTAATCCCGTACGACAAATGATGAACGACTTACGTCCAACGTAAAAAGGCGCTGTCTTCATGCGACAGCGCCTTACGAACTGCTAACGCCTTACGAACTGCTAACATTTATTTTCCGGATACGAGGAGGTCTGTTCTTCCTTCTACGCGATCCAAGGCATTCTTCACGATAGTGGCCAGGCCTTGCATCTTGATTGCCGGGATGGAGCAGACGCCGAGGCGGACACCTTGAGCCAAGGGGGCAGCAAAGACCAAGTCATCTTCTAAAGCCTGACAGACAGTGGCTGACTTCTGGGTCGGAATGGAAATGAAGAAGCCACCTTTATAAGGAACATAAGAGAGGCCACAGCGGTCGGCTTCATACGTAAAAATATCGGCGCGACAACGCAGGTTCTTAGCAAAAGCCAAGCGTTCCAGGTCAAGCTGGGCCATGAGGTCGCGATCGCTGCGAATCCGGGTCAAGAGCGTCATGGCTGCGCGGTTGATGTTCGACCAGGACGTGCGGGCGGAATATTTGCCCAGATTAGCAAATTCTTCAATGACAGCCTTACTCGACGACAAGCCGACGAGAGCACCGGCACGCTGGCCGTACAGGGTATACCCTTTGGACATGCTGAAAGCAAACATGGTAAAGATATGTTCCGGAAGGCCTGCGAACTGAGTCATGAATGAACGGACGCGGTTCTTTTCTCCGGCATAGGCTATATAGGCGATGTCGACGAGGATACTGATGCGCTTGCCATTCTTTTCATGAAGGCGGCAGATTTCGAGGACATCAGCCCATTCTGCATCGGACAGGGCAAAGCCCGTCGGGTTATTGGCCGGCGTATTGAGGATGATGAGCAGCGAATCCTGACGGCTCAGGATATTGGAAACAGCCGCAGAGAACGCTACTGTATTGAAATGCCCCTGGTCATCCATCATCGAAAACGTATGCAGATTACGGCCAATTTCCTGGCACAGGCAATCATAGATATTCCAGCGCCAGTCCGTTGTCAAGACAGTATCGCCAACTTCCGAATAATTGGCAATGGCAATGTGGATAGCCCCTGTACCACCTGACGTAGCTACGGCATCTACATAGCCGTCGGGGCGACAGCTTTCAAAAGTTTCATCGATGACGGCTTTCCGATAGCCTTCCAGCCCCATAGGCGGTGCATAGGTAATGAAATCACTCATCGGCAAAGAGCGATATAACTGTTCGACAACAGGCAGACAAGCCAGTTTTTCATCTTCACCGGCGTAACAGCCAACGGTCGCATTGATAACTTTATCTTCCCCATACTGCGCTGCTTCCCGAGCTGCTGCTCCAGCGGCAAATACCACGTCACGTAAAGTCTTGCCTTCTCGGCTCGATGCTGCCATAATCGTCATAATAAAAACCCCTCTCTGCATATCGTGTTCTTTCAGTGGACACTTGTTCTCTCCAAATGTCCTGACGTTCTACATTATAGCACTATGAAAAGAGTTTTTATATAGTGAAAGGCATAAAATACTGTATACACAAAAAGAATTTTGTATACAAAATTCAGTGTTCACGATTTTCCTGTCCCTGACTGCCATCATCGACATGGAACGTCGCCTGTTTGATGCCTTTCATAGCCAGAAGTTGACTGATGATTTCCGTCTCATCCATGTAATGGGCCGCCTTCAGTTCAATGTCGATATCCGCCAAGAGCGCGTCATCATCATTATGCGAATGGAACGTTTTGATATGCATATGATGATCATGGATGAATGTCGATAATTTTCGGGCCTGGCCGATATTGTTTTTCATGACCAGGTGCATGATATACATCTTATGGAAGCGCCCTTCTAGGCGGGCATCGAGACGAACGAAGACCGTCAGGACCAGGAAAATCAAGGCCGTCGCCACACAGGCGACGACGAGATAGCCCGCACCGACGACAAGGCCGATAGCCGACACAGCCCAGAGGCCGGCAGCTGTCGTCAACCCGCGGACGCTGCGATCTTTCTGGTTGGCCAGGATCGTACCGGCACCGATGAAGCCGACACCGGATATAACTTGAGCTGCAATCCGTTCCGGGTCAGAATTGTTATAGCCAAAGGTAAAATAGTAATCCATGGCAATATTGATGGAGATAATCATACACAGGCAGGAACCGACGCAAACCAGGGTATGCGTCCTAAAACCAGCGGACTTGCTCTGGGCTTGCCGTTCATAACCGATAAGGCCACCTAGGATAAGGGCTATAATCAGGCGGATGATGCTGTCTTCCGTAGAAATCATAATAAACTCAACTTCTTTCAAAATATTTTTTACATCCGTTAAGAAAACATTATAATTATATTATAATAGTATTATAGTATATAGAGGAAGGCGAGAACAAGCAAAATGTTTTCTCCATCCCAAAGAAAGAAGGCTATTCTCATGAACCGCTTCATTTATTTCGATAATCTGCGCAGTGCCGCTGTCGTATTGACACTGGCTGCGTTGTTACTTCAGCCTTGGCAAGCTTTCTATGAAGAAAGTGCAGTCATCGCTATTTCCATCATCTTTTTCATCAGTGCCTACTTGGGAGCCTCGGCCCTGCGCATCCGCACGATATCCTTTTTCTTGAAGGATAAATGGAAACGCTTAGGCTGGCCAGGCCTGGTCCTGTTGCTTCTCGGCGTGGAAGAACAACTAGTGACTGCCAACCTGCCGGTCACGTCGTGGGTCCTGCCCTGGCTCTTCCTGCTCTTTTCTGGATTAGCCTTGATTAAACACATCAACCATAACGTCTTACAGCATCGCATCACCTCGAAGCCATCCGTTCCATTCCTGCTGGCTTTTATCATCATTTCGGCAGCTGTCCTGTTCTTCTGCCAGGCCTTTCTGCCCCAGTCCCTTCGCATCCCTTATATCGCCCAAGTCCGTCCGGACTGGCTGGTCCTGTCTTTCTTTGCCTTCAGCCTAGGCATCTATGCCTTCCGCCATCGCTGGTTCACGCCGTCTGGCTATCAGCCCAAGGTCAACGGTCTCCTGGGCTTCGCCATCATGGTCGGCGTCTACGCAGCTTGGATGCCCGGCAAAGGTGCGACGATACTGACAGCGCTGACACCGACGTTATTGCTCATCGCGTCTGTCCTGGGCCTATCGGCCTGCTTCCGCCAGCAGTTCAACACACATACGTTTTGGTCCCACACGCTTCACCGCATTTCTTATGGCTTGTTCTTTGTCAGCGAACCGATTATCATCCATTCGATGTGGTTCTTACAGCCCTTGTCCGTCGCCTTGTGGCTGAAAATCGTCATCACAGCCCTCATCCTGGCCATCTATGGCTACCTGCTCTGCCGCTATGCCCTGCTCCACATCCCATGCTTTAAAAGTAAGGGATAATAGTCTGAAATACTAGCCCCAGCAGGTCATCTGTGCTATGATATATCGTAAGTTTGTTTCTTTACATTATGGATAAGGAGTGTGCCTACTTGGATACATTATTACAACTCATGGAATCGTACGGCTACATGGCTATGTTCATAGCGATGGCATTGGAAAATGCCAATATCCCCATCCCCAGTGAAGTCGTACTCGGGTTCGCCGGTTTCCTCATTTCCCAGCAGATTTTCTCTTTCTGGACGACCTTCGCCGTAGCCTGCATCGCCGGTGTCGTCGGCTCGATCATCAGCTACTGGCTTGGCTCTTATGGTGGCCGGCCGCTGCTGTTAAAGTATGGCAAATACATCTTCTTCAACGAACGCAAGTTCCGCATGGCCGAAGACTTGTTCAACAAGTACGGCGGCATTGCCGTCATCATCTGCCGCTGCCTTCCCGGCGTGCGCACGTTCATTTCCTTCCCAGCCGGCGTCGCCCGCTATCCCTTCTGGAAATTCATTCTCTTCACCATCATCGGCACTATTCCCTGGACGCTTCTCCTTGTATGGGCCGGTTCTCTCTTGGGCAGTCATTGGCAGGACCTCATCCAATACAATCACATCTTCCTCATGGCTGTTATCGCAGTCTGTGTCGTCGTCGCCGTCGTATTCGTATGGCATAGACGCCGCCGGAGAAATGTAGCATGAAACAATGGCTCTTAGCACATCGTTACGGCTTGACCGTCGCCTTAGTGGCAGCAATGATTTTGCTGCCATTTTTAGGTGCTGCACCACTCATGGACCCGGATGAACCGGTCTATGGCGAAACGGCGAGGGAAATGCTCCTGGCCGGAGACTGGCTGTCGCCGCGTATTTTCGGCCAGTACTGGTACGATAAACCACCTCTCTTCTACTGGCTGGAAATGCTGTCATACAGTTTTTTCGGCATTTCCGACATCGCCTCCCGCCTGCCCAGCGTTATCATGGCCATGGCGACGACGATGTACGTCTACATTCAAGGGAAAGAATTATTCAACAAGCCCATCGCCTTCATGTCGGCACTGCTCTTAGTAACCAGTGCCGGTTTCATGTATATCGGCAAGGCTGCTGTTACGGATATGACCCTCATGTTCACGCTGACGGTGACCATGGTTTCCTTTTACCGTAAAAAATATTATATAGCCTATATTTTCTGTGGCCTGTCACTCTTGGCCAAAGGCCCCGTTGGCTACGCTTTTCCAGCGCTCATCATGCTCATTTATCTGGCCTGGACGAGGCAGTGGCCGCTCTTGAAGCACATGAAGATTCCTCAGGGCATCCTGTTGGCCTTCTTAGTCGGCCTTCCCTGGTATATCCTCATGTACCAAGTCCACGGTGAAGTTTTCCTAGACACCTTTATCGGCTACCACAACATCACCCGCTTCGCTGCCCCGGAACATCCCGGACAAAACAGCCTTTTCTTCTTCATCCCCATTCTCTTCGCCGCCATGATGCCTTGGACAGCGGCCCTGTTCCCGACGCTCTGGCGGTTGTTCAAAAAGCGGGATCCCTTCCGGGATACACTGCAATACTGTCTGGTCTGGGCGGCGTTCATCTTCGTCTTCTTCTCCCTCTCTAAGACGCAACTGGTCACGTATATTGCTCCGATGTTCCCGCCGACGGCTTACCTCTTGGGCTGGTATTGGTATCGCTGTTACATCGAGCGGAAATTTTCACGGCCTCTCCTGTTGTCGTCGTACATCCTAGGCCTGCTGCTGCTCGCCTGCAATGCTATCCCACTCCATGAAAACGCCGCCTTTTTCCGGCCAGCCATCGCCTGGAGTTCAGGCCTGCTGGCAGCGGCATTATTTCTCCCGTCCTGGTGCCTGTGGTGCCGCCGCTATCGTCAGGCTTTCATCATCGGCATAGCGACTATGGTTTGCTTTTCCTGGGCGGCTTTCGGCTTCATCATCCCCCAGTTCAAAGGGCACGTCACGTCTTACGAAACAGCCCAGATACTGCCGAATGTCTATGACGGCCATTCCCCGCTCTATATCGAAAAATTTCTGCGCCCAGGCATCGCCTATTACAGTGGCATGTATGGGATGGAATGGGACCCCGTCAAGGAGCCGGACCTGAAAGGACTACTGGCAGAGAAGGATAAGATTTTCCTGATCATGTCGAAATCGACCTTCCATAAGCTGGCTAAATCCCAGCAATTAATCGACCGCTTCGGCATCGCTGCCGAAACACCGACACAAGTCATCCTCATCAACCATCCCTAGGAGGTGTGCTCATGAAACAGCGTACATTCCTGGCCGTCATCTTCTTCGCGGCTTTTCTCTTCCTAGCCGGCGGCATATCCCAGCTGGCCGTCACGGACCCGGTCGAATCGAATTACGCCTTGACGGCTTTAGAAATGGTCCGCAGCGGCGACTGGATTTCCCCACAGATTTATGGAACTTACTGGTATGATAAGCCCATTTTCCTTTACTGGCTCCTCAGCCTGTCTTACCGTCTCCTGGGAACGACCGATCTAGCAGCCCGTCTGCCCTCCGTCCTCTTCGGCGCCGCCTCGTGCACTTTGGCAGCCTGGTTCGCCCTGCGTCAGACAGAGCGCCGCACGACAGCAATGCTCTTCGCCGCCATAACGGTGACGTCCTTGATTTTCTGGTTCATCAGCCGTTCTGTCATTACCGACCAGCCTTTGTATTTCTTCAGCAGCGCAACCTTATTTTTCGCCTATATCGGCCTGACGGAAGGAAAGAAAAGCTATCTGACAGCAGCTTATGTCATGGCTGCTGGTGCCGTCTTGACCAAAGGCCCAGTCGGCCTAGTCCTGCCTGGCTTGTTCCTACTTCTCTTTATCGCCATTCAGCGCCGTCCCGATTACATAAAGAGGTTATTCCCGCCAATGGGCCTCGTACTCTTTCTCCTCCTCTGCCTGAGCTGGTACGGCCCCATGTACAGCCGCCATGGCATGGACTTCGTCGACGGCTTGTTGGGCTTCAACAACGTCATCCGGGCAACGGTATCGGAACATCCCGAATACGACGTCTGGTATTACTATCTCATTCTCGTCCCAGTCAGCCTTCTGCCTTGGACTGGCCCTTGCCTGTATGGCTTGTGGCAGCGGCGCAGCCATGAAGATGAATACGTCTTCATGGCCATCTGGGCAGTGGGAACGATCCTGTTCTATAGCCTCATGGCGACGAAATACCCAACTTATGCTTATATTGCCAATTGGCCCCTTTTATACCTAGGTGCCCGCACGATGCAGGACTGGCTCGACGAAGACACACGCTATGCCTGGCTGGCGGCCCTCATCCCGGCCGCGTTCTATAGCCTGCTTTTCGCGGCGCTGGCGGCCTTTACGGATAAAGCGCCTTTTCCCGTCCACGGCCTGTGGCTGCTGACGGTATTCCTAGCCATTATGGCTATCCTGACCTGGCTGGCGTGGTGGCAGAAAGCCTATCTGGCCTTGCCTTTTTTCCTCATCGCCACGACAGCCATCACCTACCTGATCGTGACCTTCCAGGTTCTGGTCCCCTTTTATCAATACCGGTCCGCCCAATCCCTGACGATCCTGGCCGATGCGGGTCCAGTCTATTTCTTTGAAGAGTATCGTACATCTTATACATATTATACGGGACAGACAGCGTACTGGACGGCGCCGGCCGACTACGACGAAAATGCTCGTCTCCAGCGCGATGCGGTATGGGCCAAAAAACACGTCTACCCGACAGCCTCTGAAGCCCAAGTATTATCCATCCTGAATCAGCGAAAGGCCTTGACCCTCATCGTTCCGGAAAGCAAATATAAGGATTATCAGGCCTCGAAATTTTTCAGCTTAACGAAAAAGGCTGACCGCATTGGCCCGTACTATGTCTTCAAACCCGTTCCTTAGGATAGGAGGATTTCCCATGGAAGAACTCATTGCCAAACTCTGTGCCTATCATCATCCCCATGTATTCAATCCCTGGTCCGAATACGACGAATCCTGCGACATGAGCCCAGATGCGCCGGCCATCCGCTGCCAGCAGCTGAAGGAATATCTGGCCCCCCGCCTGTCCCGAGCCCGTATCGTTCTCATCGCCGAAGCGGCCGGATACCAAGGATGCCGCTTCACAGGCATCCCCATCACTTGTGAACGCATGCTTTTAGATGAACACAAGCAGATTTCCTCCGCTGTCATCCTGGGCCACCGCGGCCAGCGCACGAGCCGGCCTGACAGCCCCTTCATGACCAGCCGGCCCCAGCGGGAAAAGGGCATGAACGAACCGACTGATACGTATGTCTGGGGAGCTGTCGTCGACAACGGCCTGGACCCGCACGATGTCTTATTATGGAATATCTTCCCCTTCCATCCTCACAAGGCCTCGCCCTTCTCCAATCGCACGCCGACGGACAGCGAGCTGGCAGCAGGGCTCGTATACGCCAAAGCCCTGCTGCAGCAATGCCGACAAGATATCCGCCTGGCCGCTATCGGCCGAAAGTCAGCAGAGACCTTGCAACAGGCTGGCTTGCCGGCTATTGCCATGCGCCATCCAGCCAACGGTGGTGCCAGTCTCTTCCGGCAACAGTTCGCACGTTTTTCCCGATAATTCCTTTAAAAAATCGGTAAAATTCGATTTTTACATTAAAATCGGCGGTGTTTTAGCGAAAACATGCAGAAAAATCATTGCATCGCCTTCACAAATTGTTTATAATCATAGGTACACCACAGTATATACGAGCCTTCTCTCTCATACAGTGACGGCTCGTTTTTGTATACCCAAAGGGGGATTCCGTATGAATAAAAAAATGCGCGACCTGCCGAGCCCGCAGGGCTTGTATGATCCGTCATATGAACACGATGCCTGCGGCATCGGTATCGTTGCCAATATAAAGGGGAAAAAATCGTACGACATCATCGACGACGCTCTGACGATTTTGGAAAACCTCCGCCATCGCGGTGCCGAAGGGGCTGACGCCAACAGCGGCGACGGCGCTGGCATCCTGGTCCAGATTCCGCATCAGTTCTTCAAGCGCGAATGTGAAGTCCTAGGCTTTTCCCTTCCTGACGAAGGTGAATACGGCGTCGGCATGATTTTTGCCCACCGCTATGAAACGTTCCGCAAGAAACAGATGGAAGCCTTTGAAGATATTGTCCGCTCCGAAGGCCTGTCCATCCTCGGCTGGCGCGATGTCCCAGTCGACGAAAGCCTGATCGGTAATATTGCCAAGCAGACGTGTCCCCATTTCCTGCAGGTCTTCATCCGCAAAGATCCGACCATGAAAACGCAGATGGACTTTGAACGGAAATTATATATCATCCGCAAACTGGCTGAAAAAGCCATTGTCCCAGAAAGCCAGAAGAACGGCACGGACTTCTACATCGCCAGCCTGTCGTCGAAGACCATCGTCTACAAAGGCATGCTGACGTCCATGCAGCTGCGCCACTTCTTCCTTGACTTGTCGGACCTGGATTTCGTCACCTCCATGGCCCTTATCCATTCCCGTTTCAGTACCAATACCTTCCCCAGCTGGGCCCGGGCCCATCCGAACCGCTATATCGTCCACAACGGGGAAATTAATACTATCCAGGGCAACATCAACTGGCTCAACGCCCGTGAAGGGAAGTCTAAATCGGATTTCTTCCCGGATATGGAAAAAGTATTCCCTGTCGTCGACGATACGGGCAGCGACTCGTCTATGTTCGACAACTGCCTGGAATACTTGTACATGACCGGGCACTCCCTGCCTCACGCCATGATGATGATGATTCCGGAACCATGGGAACGGGACCCGCTCATGAGCGACGAAAAGCGCGATTTCTACCGCTACCATAACTTCATGCTTGAACAGTGGGATGGCCCAGCTGCTATCGGCTTCTGCGACGGCACGGTCATCGGCGGCATGCTCGACCGCAATGGGCTTCGTCCGGCCCGGTATTATGTCACCCGCGACGACCGGGTCATCGTAAGTTCCGAAGTCGGCGTCGTCCATATCCCGCCAGAAGACGTCCTTTACAAAGGCCGCCTGGAACCGGGCAAGATGCTCCTCGTCGATACGAATAAACAGCGCATCATCGACGACGACGAAATCAAGCACGAAATCGCTACGGAACACCCGTACCATGAATGGTATAAAGAACACATCGTCAACCTCGACGACCTCATGACGGGCCAGAACATCGCCAACAGCGATGACATCATCCCGTATGATCTGAAGGAACAGGAAAAAGTCTTCGGCTACACGCAGGAAGACATGGACAAAATCATCCTGCCGATGGCTCGCGATGCCAAGCACGCCATCGACTCTATGGGCGTCGATGTGCCCTTGGCCGTCCTCAACGAACGGCCACAGCTCCTCTATGATTATTTCAAAGAAAACTTCGCCCAAGTCACCAACCCGGCTATCGACGGCGTCCGCGAAAAAAACGTCATGTCGTCAGCTGTCATGGCCGGCAACGTCGCCAACATCATGGAACCGAACGAAGCGTCGACAGCGGCATTATATCTCAAAGGACCAATCCTGACTAACGAACAGATGTCGGTCATCAAGTCCCTCATGACGCCGAAGCTGCGTGCAGCTACGCTGTCCATGCTCTATCCCGTCAACAGCGGGGCCGAAGGCATGGAAACAGCCATCGAATCGCTGTGCATCGACGCTTTGAAGGCCATCAAGAACGGCGCCAACATCCTCATCTTGTCTGACCGCGGCGTCAACTCCCGCATGGCTGCGATCCCAGCGCTTCTGGCCTCGGCAGCCCTGCACCACTATCTCATCGATAAAGCCGTCCGTTCCGACGTCGGCCTCATCCTGGAATCGGGCGAACCACGCGAAGTCCATCACTTCTGTACCCTCATCGGTTACGGCATTACGGCCATCAATCCGTACATCGCCCTGGAATCGATTAAGGAACTCATTGCCACTAAGAAACTCCAGAAAATCGATTACGAAACGGCTAAACAGAACTACATCGACGCCGCCGTCAAAGGCATCTTGGCTGTCATGTCTAAGATGGGCATTTCTACAGTTCACAGTTACCACGGCGCACAGATTTTTGAAGCCGTCGGCATCAAGCAGGACTTGATCGACAAATACTTCTGCAACACGCCGTCCCGCATCGAAGGCCTGGGCATCGCCGAAATCGCCAAGGAAAACGCCTTGCGCCACGAAGAAGCGTACAGCACAGGCGATAAATTGGAACGAGGCGACTTCTACCAGTACCATAAAGGCGGCCAGCCGCACATTATCGATCCAGAAACGGTCCAGCTCCTGCAGAAAGCCGTCCAGAATGGCGATTATGCAACGTATAAGAAATACGCTGACCACGTCAACCGCCAGACCATCTTCCGCCTGCGCGATCTTCTGGATTTCGAATATCCTGCCGGCAGCAGCATTCCTATTGAAGAAGTCGAACCGGTCGATTCCATTGTCAAACGCTTCCGCACCGGTGCCATGAGTTACGGCGCTCTCAGCAAGGAAGCCCATGAATGTGTCGCTACGGCTATGAACCGCTTAGGCGGCATGAGCAACACCGGTGAAGGCGGCGAAGATTCGGCCCGCTTCAATACGGAAACGAACGACCGCATCAAACAGGTCGCATCAGCCCGTTTTGGTGTCACCAGCGATTACCTCATCCACGCTGACGAATTGCAGATCAAATGCGCCCAAGGGGCAAAACCGGGCGAAGGCGGTCATCTGCCGGGCAATAAAGTCTACCCGGATATCGCCAAGACCCGTCACGCCACAACCGGGGTCGCTCTCATTTCGCCTCCGCCTCATCACGATATATACTCCATCGAAGACCTAGCCGAACTCATCTTCGACCTCAAGAACACCAACCGCAAGGCTACCATCGGCGTCAAACTGACGTCGGGTGCTGGCATCGGCACGATTGCTGCTGGCGTCGTCAAAGCGAAAGCTGATGACATCGTCGTCAGTGGCTACGACGGCGGGACTGGCGCTTCGCCGCGTACCAGCCTGCGCCATGCCGGCCTGCCTTGGGAAATCGGCTTGTCCGAAGTCCAGCAGACGCTGCTCCTCAACCGCTTGCGCGACCGCGTCACCTTGGAAGTCGACGGCAAATTGCTCACAGGCCGCGACGTCGCCATTGCTGCCCTCTTCGGCGCTGAAGTCTTCGGTTTCGGTACGGCACCGCTCTTGGCCATCGGCTGCCATATGCTGCGCGTCTGCCACCTCAATACCTGCCCGTACGGCGTCTGCACACAAGATGAAAAACTGCGCAAACGCTTCAAAGGCAAACCGGAATATATTATCAACTTCATGCGCTTTGTCGCACAGGACTTGCGGGAAATCATGGCCCGCCTGGGCTTCCACACCATCGACGAAATGGTCGGCCGCTACGATTGCTTGAAACAGCGCGATCATTTCGGCAACTGGAAAGCTAAGACGGTCAACTTGAAGAACCTCTTGTATCGTCCGTACACCGACGCTTCTGTCGGCCAGCACTTCACGACACCCCAGGACCATAAGATCAACACGACTCTGGACATGTCCAAACTGGTCCGCATGTGCCGTCCGGCCCTGGAAGAACAGAAACATATCCGCGCCCGCCTGCGCATCAAGAACACGGACCGCGTCACCGGGACCATCTTGGGCAGTGAAATCACCAAACGCTATGGCGAAAAAGGCCTGGCCGAAGACACGATCATCTTGTCCTTCGTCGGTTCTGCTGGCCAGAGCTTCGGTGCCTTCATTCCCCATGGCCTGACCTTGACCTTGGAAGGCGATGCCAATGATTACCTCGGCAAGGGCTTGTCGGGCGGCAAGATCATCGTAGCACCACCGCGGGAATCGGTATTCCCTGCAGAAGATAACATCATCATCGGCAACGTTGCCTTCTACGGCGCAACCAGCGGCGAAGCCTACATCAACGGCACCGCCGGTGAACGCTTCTGCGTCCGCAACAGCGGCATCAACGCCGTCGTCGAAGGCGTCGGCAACCACGGCTGTGAATACATGACCGGCGGCCGGGTCCTCATCCTCGGTCAGACCGGACGCAACTTCGCCGCTGGCATGTCTGGCGGTATCGCTTACGTCTATGACCTGGATCCGAATAAATGCAACAAAGACCTGGTCAAACTGGAACCCTTGACTAACGACGATGAAAAAGCAGCGGTCAAAGCCATGCTGGAAAAACACGTCAAATACACGGACAGCAACTTGGGCCATATTCTCTTAGAAAACTGGGACGACACAGTCACCCATTTGACTAAGGTCATCCCTGAAGCCTATGAAGAAATGGTCGCCCTCATTGCTCAGGCCGAAGCGGAAGGTCATACCGACCAAGAAGCACATATGATTGCATTTGAAAAGAAACACGGGAAGAACGGAAAGAAATAAGCAAAAGGAGCTGTCGCATCGCGGCAGTTCCTTTTTACGTTGATACAATTTGGAAAAAGGAGACGATAGCCAATGGTCCCCATTGAAGAAACAGTCTTTGCCCGCAAACGCTGGATAGAAGACAGGATGCTTTCCTATGGCTTCTATAAAACAAAAAAAATTTATACCCTTGAAAAACACTTTCTTAACGGAGATTTCAAAGCCATCCTTTCCGTCACACTTAAAGGACAAGTGACGGGCAAGGTCATCGATTCGATGACCCAGGATGAGTACTACCAACTGCGACAAGAAGCTGCCAACGGGCCTTATGTAAATAAAGTTCGTTCTGCTTACGCCGCCTTGCTTACGGATATTGCCAATGCCTGCTGCGGCGATGTACTTTTTGCCTCACCCCAGGCCAACAGGCTGACTCAAGCCATCTTGAAGCGTTTCCAGGTCAACCCGGATTTTCCCTGGGAACATTCCGCCCGGTATCAGTCATACGGAGCCTTTCGCCATAGGTCCAACCGGAAATGGTTTGCCCTCATCATGAATGTAACAAGAGATGTGCTGGATAAAGATGGAAACACGTCTCCCATCGATATCCTAAATGTAAAGATTTCCCCAGCACAGGGAGAAGAGCTACGGAAAACCCCCGGCATCTATCCCGCTTACCACATGAATCACAAGACATGGATTTCTGTGGTCCTGGATGAAACCTTAGCGGATGAAAAGATTTGGGAGCTCATCGACACCAGCTATCAGTTAACGACCACTTAGCCTGATTGGATAAGCCCTTGCCCCCCTCCTTTCCCTCGTGTATACTATAGGGACAAATAGGTAGCCGCAGGCAGAGGAGGTCTTAGTATGACAAAAACGCAGCATGGTATCATAGCTTGTGTCATCGGGGCAACATCATGGGGGTTCAATGGGGTCGTCAGCCAGTTCCTGCTTTCTCATTATACCGTAGAACCATCGTGGCTGGCGTCGATACGCATGTGCCTGGCCGGCCTGTTCCTGACCCTCATGGTTTGGCCGACAAAGAAGGCCGAAATACGTCTTATGCTGCATGACCCGATCAGCCTGCGCCAATTAATTCTTTTTGCCCTCTTCGGTCTTATTTTAAGCCAGTTTTCTTATTTATCAGCCATAAAGAACTCGAATGCCGGCACAGCAACGGTCTTGCAAACGTTAAGTGTCGTTTTCATGTCTCTTTATTTAGCCGTCCGTTTCCATAAACCGCCAACAACCAGGGAAATCATATCGGTCTTCCTAGCCTTTGGCGGTGTCTATCTAGCCGCGACGGATGGAACTCCATCAACCATGGTCATTTCCCCTTTAGGTCTGACTTGGGGGCTTATTGGCGCCATTGCCTGCGTCACCTATCCTGTCTTGTCTCAAGGGCTGGCCGCGAATTGGGGCGCCGCTGTCGCCAACGGGTTAGGCATGATGATCGGCGGGCTGTTCCTGAGCGTATCTTGTCAGGTCTGGACACTCTGGCCCGTCTTAGACCTGACAGGCTGGCTGGCCGTCGCTTTTATCATCATCATCGGCACGGCCTTGTCCTTTACGGCTTTCGTCACAGGCATCAGCGAAATCGGACCGATGAAAGCCACTCTTTTGGGAACACTGGAACCGGTCATCGCTTCCGTGATTTCGGCTATCGCCCTGGGCACGACCTTCCATACGGCTGAACTCATCGGTTATGCCTGCATCATCGCTACCGTCTTCATCATCATTTTGCAGAAGAAACCAGCTATTTCGTAATACGTACTTTTCGTGTATAATAAGAGATGAACGACTAATGTTTTTTTCATCTTTGAAGAAAGGTGTGTTACTTATGATTATTGATGATGCTGGCGGCCTCGTCTTCCGCCCGCCTAGTGAAGCCCGTAGTTTTATCCTGCGCGTTACGATTGGCTGTTCTCACAATACTTGCCGTTTCTGTGATATGTACAAAGCGTCTAAATTCCGCATCCGCCCCATGGAAGAAATCGAAGGAATCATCGAACGCGGCGCCTATGCCATGCCCTTCATCCGCCGAATTTTCCTGGCCGACGGCGATGCGCTGGTCCTGCCGACAGATAAACTCGTAGCCATCATGCAAAAATGCTACGAAAAATTCCCTAATTTGAACCGCATCGGCGCCTATGCAACGCCGACTGACTTAGTCCGCAAGACGCCGGAAGAATTAAAACGCCTTCGCGAAGCCGGTCTGGCCATCGTCTACATGGGCATCGAAAGCGGCGACGACGAAGTCTTGAAATTCGTCGACAAAGGGACGACAGCGGCCCTCACCATTGAAGCCGGAAAAAAAGCCTTGGCAGCGGGCATGAAACTGTCAACAATGATTCTCCTCGGCCTGGGCGGACAGGAACGAACGAAAGAACACGCCTTGCATACGGCTAAAGTCGTATCGGCCATCAATCCGACGATGCTCAGTGCCTTGTCGCTGATCATTCCCCACGAAGTTCCCCTTTATGAAGATGTCGTCAAAGGAATCTTCACACCGTTGACGGCGCGGGGATTCCTTAAAGAGCTGGACATGATCCTGCGCCATACAGAAATGACAAATCCCTGTATCTTCCGCAGCAATCACGTTTCCAATCTTCTTCCTGTCGGCGGCACCTTGCCGATGGATAAAGAAAAAATGCTGGCCACCTTGGAACGATATATCCCGCAAGTCGATGACACATTGCCACTTTTGAACGATAACGGCAATTTCTGATTTTTTGCTGGAGGTGTTCTCATGAAAAAACTCTGTCTCCTACTCCTTCTCTGCCTCCTGTCGGTTACGACAGTCTTTGCCGACGGCCCACGCTTTGATAACATGCGGACTGTCGTCATCGCCGATACGACCCAAGACAGCTATGCTGCCCGTTTCATGAAAAGCCGGCTAAAGCAACCGTTCCGCATCCCTTACTGGGATCGCATCGAAACGGATACAGCCCTGTCACCGTCTGACGTCAACATCGATACGTTGCGTGCTCTGTCGGCACAATACAAGGCGGATGTCGTCCTGGTCCCGGTCGTCCAGACCTGGTACTGGCGGCAACATATGGCCGGATTTTGGGGCTATGACGATGATGAAATCATCACGGAATGTCTCTATCACCTGACGGTATATGCCTACGATAAGCGGACGGATACCTTCAAGAGCTATAGCGACAAAGGCCGTGAAGTCGAATCGGCATCGATTCTAAACGACCCCAACGAAGTCCTGACGGAATCGATGGACCGCATCCTCAAGAAGCTGCCCTATAAGCGTATCCCGACGGACATCGAAGACATCTCTACCGGTGGCACGACGCTGCAGACCCGGACCACCGAAGGCGGAGCTAAAATCTTGACCAACACCTTCCCACAAGCCATTTGAGTTCAAGGGTTAGCCGTTAGCAAAAAAGGAGCTGTCGCATGAAGACAGCTCTTTTTTTTACGAACTCTTATTGAGCCTCGTTGCCATTCTATACCGGCCGGCTTCGGCTTTTTCTACGTCAAAGGCCTCGCCAAAGATGCGGTTCCGACCGGCTTCTTTGGCTTTATAAAGCAATTGGTCAGCTTGAGCGAACATCTTCCGCAAAGAATCAGCTGATTCACAGGCCCCCCACGTATAGCCGCCACTGACAGTAGGATGGCGCTGCAAGGTCTCAAACGGCAACGCTCGCAGCTGCTTTCGGAAGGCTTCAACATGATGCTGGAAGCCGTCGTGAGGCATAAAGGAAATGACGAGGAATTCGTCTCCGCCATAGCGGTAGACGCCGGTATAGCCAAAGTGCTTCTGAAACAGCTGACTGACGACGGATAAAATTTCATCACCCTGAACATGGCCATACGTATCATTGTAGAACTTGAATTGGTCAATATCGCAAATCATGACACAAAGGTCCTTGGTCAAATACGCTTCAAAGTCCTCCCGCAAGGCTTCGCGATTCAAAAGACCCGTAAGTTCATCAATCCGGCTCCGCTGATAGAATTCTTCATTGCGAGACCGGAGATGCATGCGGGCCTGAGCAAAAGACAGGACCAGATAACGCCGGAAAGAAATGATGACCAGACAGACCAGTTGAACCTCTCCCGCTTATAGAAGCAGGAGATTCTTGAGAAGTTTGATACATGGACTAACGCCTGACAGCCTATCCCAAAGGAGTTAGCTGTCAGGATATCCTTATTCTCAAAGGGCTGTCCAAAAGCCCCTTACACAGTCCCTCGAAATCGAAGTTCTGCTTACTTTTACGGAGTATGTTGTATGCTCCATTCACATCCGCGTTGGCAATCCTGCCATCGGCGAACTGGTACAAGCCACGGTGGATACGCTTCCCACTGAACGTGCCAGTATACGGCTGTTCAGGATTATAGACAGGAATATCGTCTAAATCCAAGCAACTTGCTTGAGAAGTGTAAGATTCTTCCTGTTCGATATACCGCATACCGTAACGCTCGCAACGTCCTTCCAGTGTTTCACGCAGATTACCGAAAC